>Ga0209097_10000118_pt1 | contig 92688 bp, 61 predicted proteins | sample AD_UKC052_MetaG_FD_184419 | JGI IMG/M metagenome (GOLD analysis project Ga0209097, IMG submission 184419) | Active sludge microbial communities of municipal wastewater-treating anaerobic digesters from USA - AD_UKC052_MetaG (SPAdes) (version 2) | ecosystem: Engineered > Bioreactor > Anaerobic >... | reverse complement strand
ATCACCGAATCGGATGGGGTAATTGAAGGACTGCGCATCCACACGCGAACGGGCCGCCCGTTAGGCGACGACGCGTTTCTCAGCAAAGTCGAGACATTCCTCGGATGCCGTATCCGCACAATCCCCGTAGGCCGCCCGAAAGGCAGCAGAGACAAGAAGAAGAGAAGACCGCGCGGTGTGTGTGCACGGCCGGAAGCGGGGCGCTAAAAATGGTTACTGTCCCTAGTTATTACCACACTCCACCACGGATATGGCGCGGATCCTGAAGACGATGAGAAACACGCCACTGCCTGTGAGTATGCCGATGCCCGCCGGGAGGATATGAAGGAGCCGTTTCCATGGAGTGGATGTAAGAACAAGGAATGAGCCGTGTGGCCACGGCCGGAGGAGCGGAATGATACTACGATATCGCCTAGCCCGATCCGCAGCTTTGATACTCTTACTGTTCCCGTGCGGGATATGCGGGGCAGCCACGCAGGACAAATCGCCAGCATTTGACGCAGTCTACGTCATTACTTGTGGTCCCAGCGTCTACGCATACGACAAGGCTTTCCAGCAGATCTCGACCGTTCGGTTGCCGGGATTCGGAGAGACGTATCACGTATGCGATGCGGACATCGTCCCGGAGCGCGATCTTCTTGTGTTGGCGACATCCACTCGCGAGACACCGCTTATGGCGCTGAGAATCCCCTCACTTGAGTCAGAACCGGGCCTCAAGTTTCCGTTTCGGCGGCCTGTGGCTCAGTATATGCCGCTCTACGTCAAGTGCCTCACGCCGAGATACCTGCTTCTCCGCGACGAGACATTCTTTTCACCCAACGAGCCTGAACCATACGATACCGTGATTGCCGATATGGAGAAAGGCACGATAGCGCCGACGTCGTTTGGGCCTGGAGGAAAGGACGCTGTGCAAACCTGCGCCTCCGGCGCTTGCGTGATATTCATAGGATGTAACGCGCTCCGAGTAGTCAGCCTAGAAAGCGGCAACATCCTGCGGAGTATTGAGTATCCCGACAGAGGCAGCTTCGAGGGGTGCGTCATTCTGGCTGATTCTACAGCGGGCAGACTCGGTCTGCAAGGCCGATGGCGCAGCACGTCCACGGCAGCTTCTCAGAGGTGCCTGGATATCGATGTGTCTGAAGCCACGGTGTCCGTGTCATCGCCGAAAACAGCCGTGCCTGCTATCGCCGCTACAGCCATTCCGCGGCGGGACGCCGTCATGCGGGCTTGGGCGAGGGGCCAGAGGCGTGAGGGAGACACAAAGTGGGTACTTGCCGACAGGCATATGATGACGGCACTCGACAAGTTTGCTGCAGCTTTGCCGAAGGACAAGGAGTCCGCCATTGGCAATAAGCTCTTTGTTTCCCCCGACGACAGATACATGTTTGCGACGGGCTTCGATTCCGGACGGAAGATATGGACGCTTTCCATATTGGCCACGGATACCGCCGAGCTTTTGCAGGCATTCTCATATGATCACGCGGTGCTGTGTGTGCTTTTTGACTAGACATAGCGTTCGGTTGTGGCCCGTTTCCGCAGTTGGCGCAGATTGATTCTGCGCTGGTCGGGTATCCGGGAGCGTCGCGGCCACAAAGCCGCGAGCCGGGACAGCCGTAGCCACAAAATTGCCGGCAGGGCAAGCCCCGAAGGGGCCTGAAGAGTCCAGCCCAGGGCAACGCCCTGGGAATAAGGGAGTTACACAATCTCCCATCGCCCTGTAAGGGCACGACAAGGAACCGACGCCGGCGAGATTGCCCTGCCGTTTTCGCAGCACCGCCCAGCGCTGGATCATCGAAGGTTATGCCCTTACAGGGCGCTCCATTCCTGTGTTCCATTTTCCCAGGGCGTTGCCCTGGGCTGTATTCTTAAGGCCCTTCAGGCCGCCTTCACCGTGCCTGGCGTCCTATCCGGTGTGCCTGGTGATTCCTGTTCTGGTGCCTTGTTGTCCGGCGCGGATCCTTGTCCCCGTTACGATCCGTACTACTATCTCCAAGAATCGCTGCTTCCTGCAAGGGTTTCTCGCGTATGTCCTGTAGCAAGAGTGAGATATGTGGGCCTCGCAAGGTTTGGTTGCGGCTCGGCTGCGCTGTGTCATCCGAGCTATCAGTGGTCAATGGGCCTTCCTTCTGCACCACCGATGACGGCGATTGCACGGATCATTCGTGTCCCGTCGCAGTCTCACCGCCCAGAACGGATCTGCGCCAACTCCTGACACGCTGTGGCCCGTGCTTGGACTACGCGTCCACGGTCCACTCCCGGAGGTCCATGGGCAGTGGCGCAGGTCGCGCGCAGCCGCTCTTCAGCCTCACGTATCTTCCCGCGTCGGACGCGTCGTGAAACGCGTGCATGATGTCGAGCACGTGGTAGGCGAGATCGCCGCTTGCGCGGTGGGCGCGTCCGCTACGCAACGCCGCGGCCATATCCGCCACGCCGATGCCTCGGCAATTCTCCGCATGCCCGTGCGTCAGCGGCACCTCCGCCCAATCCTCGGCGCCGGCGCGGCGGACCTTGACGGACCCGCCGAATCCGTTGGGATCGGGCACACTTAACGAGCCCGTCGTGCCGTAGATCTCGATCCGAGGCACGTTGGCCGCCCATACGTCGAAACTGGTCACGATCGTGCCGATGGCCCCGTTCTCGAAGTCCATGACGCCGGCGATGTGCGTGGGCACATCCACGACTACCTTCGTTCCGTACTTCGGCTTGGACGTGATCGTGCGCTCGGGAAACGATATCCGCGTTGCGCCGCACACACGCTTCACCGGTCCTAAGAGCGACACCAGCGCCGTCAGGTAGTACGGCCCCATATCGAACATCGGCCCGCCGCCGACCTTGTAGTAGAACTCAGGATCCGGATGCCAACTCTCGTGGCCGTGGCACAACATGAACGCCGTGGCGGCTACCGGCTCGCCGATCCAGCCATCGTCGATGAGTTTGCGGCACGTCTGTATGCCGCCCCCGAGGAACGTATCCGGAGCGCTGCCTACCAGGAGCTTCTTTTCCTTAGCCAGCGTCAACATGGCCTCGCCGTCTTCGCGCGTCACGGCCAGCGGCTTCTCGCCATACACCGATTTACCGGCGTTCAGCGCCGCCAGTGCCACCTCACCGTGGGCCTTCGGGATCGTCAGATTCACGACGATATCGATGGATGAATCCGCCAAGAGCTTCTTCACCGAACACGCCTTCGGTACGCCGTGTTTTTCGGCTTTCTCCTTAGCGCGCGTGGCAATGATGTCCGCGCACGCCACGACTTCGACGTTCTCGAACCGCCTACAATTCGTGAAATAGATGTCCGAGATGTTGCCGCACCCGATGATGCCTACCTTGACCGGTTTCATCACGTGACACTCCTTCTTCAAGGCCTACCGGCTCGCCCACACCATGCCGCGTTTCATGATCTCGAGGCACTCGGCCACATCGAAGTCCGCCGCCACATGACCGAGCGAGCTGTAGAACACTCGGCCCGCGCCGTACCTGCGCTTCCACACCACGGGCATCACGCAACCGGCAATCCACGGATACGGATGCTCCCCCGCCACCGTCGTCGCCAAGACCTCGTTGGACGGGTCCACGTGGAGATAATACTGCTCGGAATGCATCCGGAAATCCTGGAGTCCGGCCACGATGGGATCCGCTGGTTTCACGATGTTCACTTCATAGTCGATGATCCCGCCCGGATGCTCGACCCACTGGCCGCCGGTCATGAACTGGTACTCGGTGTTGTTGCGGAATGCGTCGCACATGCCGCCGTGCCAGCCGGCGATGCCGACGCCGCTCCGTATCGCGCCGAGCAATCCTTGGCTCTGTTCTCGCGTGATCTCGCCCATCGTCCAGCACGGCGACACGAGACTCAGCGATTTCATCTTGTCCTCGTCGAGATACACGTCCATGGTATCCGCGATCTCGACGTCGAACCCTTCCGCCTCGAGAACGGGCGCGAGGCGCTCGACGCACTGCTTCGGCTCATGACCATCCCACCCTCCCCAAACCATCAACGCTGATTTCATCGTCTGTCTCCTGCGTCCGTGACTCACTGCATGATTCATGGTGTACGGCGCCACTTCCATGGCCTACGGAATACGGCGTGTGAAACGGCCGCCATCATAGCGCAGCCGCTGGATGCTATCAATACGCGTTGCGCCGAGCGTTACGGCCACGGTAGAATGCCCCTGGCTTCACGCGCCCCGCGTTCCCTGCGTGTTTTCTCGCCGCGAGGCCGAACCATAGAGGAGACATCCCATGAGCTACGTCGCCCAACGCATGAGCCGGATCGATGCCAGCGGCATCCGCAAGGTCTTCGCCCTTGCCGCGCAGATGACCGACCCGATCAACCTGAGCATCGGCCAACCGGACTACGACGTGGACGAAGTCGTCAAGGAAGAAGCTATCTGCCAGATCCGTCAAGGTTTCAACGGATACACGCAGACGTGGGGCATTCCCGAGCTGCGCCAAGGGTGTTCCGATTACTACCGACGCCGCTTCGGCGTGCCGCTCGAAACCGTCATGGTGACGTCCGGTGTCTCGGGCGGGCTCTTCCTCGCGTTTCTGGCTACCCTCGATCCCGGCGACGAGGTCATCTGCGCCGATCCCTATTTTGTCATGTACAAACACCTTGTTACCCTCCTCGGAGGCGTCAGCGTGCCGGTGGACACCTATCCCGATTTTCATCTCAAGGCCTCCGATGTCGAGGCGGCCATCTCCGAGAAGACCAAGATCCTCGTCGTGAACAATCCCGCCAACCCCACCGGCGTCTGCATGCCCAAGGCCGAGCTCCAGGCTCTGGCCAATATCGCCAATCAGTACGGACTACTCGTTATCAGCGACGAGATCTACGAACCCCTGGTCTACGACGACGCGCCGACCACCATGGCCGGACTCTGCGACAACGCGATTATCCTCAACGGATTCTCGAAGATGTCGGCCATGACCGGATGGCGCGTCGGCTACGCGGCCGGCCCCGAAGAGATCATCCAGCAGATGAATACGCTCCAGCAGTACACGTTCGTGTGCGCGCCCTCCTTTGCCCAGAAGGCCGCTGTGCGTGCCCTCGAGATCGACCATTCGCACAAGAATGTCGCGTACCGCAAGAAGCGAGACATCATCTATGAAGGCCTGAAGGAAAAGTTCAACGTCGTCAAGCCCGGCGGCGCGTTCTACATCTTCCCGGAGGCCCCCGGCGGCGATGGAATGGCCTTCTGCAAGAAGGCCATCGACAACAACGTGCTGGTCATCCCGGGCAGCGTGTTCAGCGAGCGGAACTCGCATTTCCGGATCAGCTTCGCCGCGCCCGATGAAACACTCAAGCGCGGCGCCGAGGTGCTTTGCCGACTAGCCGACGAGTTCGCGTGATAGCGTGCGCCTAGACGACGTTCACGACCGTCCGGTTCTCGATGCTCTGGATGGCCGCCGCGAGTACCTTCTGCGCGGAAAGGCCATCCGCGCCCGAGCCGTCGATCGCCTCCGGCGCACAGCCCTCGGAGACTTGCTCGACGAACCGCGTGATCCGATTCCGAAACGTGTCCGAGAACGTCTTCTCTTTGATATCGCCGAAAACCGTGTTCGTGATCACGGTCTTCTCCATGCTACCGGCCGGATACAGCGTTAACTCACTGAACATGTCGTCCAGTACGAAACGCCCCCCGGTTCCCGCCACCTCGCAGCGCTCCATGGGATGGCCCCGCTCGATGTCGTAGCTACCCGTCAGCCCGCCGACGGCGCCGTTGGCGAACTGCATGTTGAAGTGCGCCGTGCTCCACAGCGTCCGCCCCGGCGCCTTCATCGCGAAACACTGAACCGCTGTGATGTCGCCACAGAAGTACCGCATGACGTCCACCGTGTGAGGATGCAGCGCCTTGATCTGAAACCACGGCGAGCTCTCCGCGGGATTCTTGATCCACATCGCCATGTTGACGAACAGCAGCGTGCCCAGCCGCCCCTCATCGATCCATTGACGGGCCTTCATCGCCAGTGGGGTGAACCGGTGGTTCAGGTTGATGCCGTAGCAGAGGCCTTTGCGCCGTGCCAGGCCGACCATTTCCTCGGCCTTCGCGATCTCGTTCGAGATCGGTTTCTCGCCCAACACGTGACAGCCGGCCTCGAGCGCCTGCATCGTCGGCTCGTAATGATCGCTGCTGTACTCGTAGCCGCCCGTTGTAACGCCGCAGATGTCCGGCGCGAGCCGCTCGAGCATCTCCGGCGCGCTGTAGAATGCCGGCACGCCCAGCCGCTTTGCCGCCGCGTCGGCCCGCTCCTTGACGATATCGCACACGCCCACCAACTCGGCCGAAGGGCAATCGCGGTAAATGCCGGCGTGCAGATTGCCGATCGGTCCCATTCCAACTACTGCTACTCGTAACACGGCCTACTCCTTGATCAACTTCATCCGACTCCACATGCGGATGACGGATTCTAACGCTCGACACGGGCCGAATCCAGTTCTCCTTCAACCGGCGCTTCGCCCTGTGCTAAAATCCGGCCGTCATGACCATTTCGCCAGTCCTTGAGAAGCTGTACGCGCCCATTAGGCCGCAACTCGAACGCGTCCGCCACACCGTCGGCAGTATGTGGTGCGACGCGCTGGGCCTCGTGCATGGGCCCCGCATTGCCGCTAACGAGGCGGGGGGGAAGTTGCTCCGGCCGGCCATGGCCCTCCTGTCCGCCGGCGCCATTGGAGGACGGGACCTCGACCGATTCATCGGACTGGCCTCTACCTTCGAGGTGCTCCATCTCGCCGCACTCGTCCATGATGACGTCATCGACCGCGCCGACTTGCGACGCGGCGTCACCTCTCTCAACGCCCTCTGGGACGACCGGACCGCTGTTCTCGGCGGCGACTATCTCGTGGCCCGCGCGACCACGCTCCTCACGCCGTATGATTCGTGCAAGCTCATCGCCGAGGTTGTCGAGTCGGTTCGACAGATGGCCGAGGGCGAGCTGCGCGGTATTGGTCGTGGCCCAGCCCAGTTCTCCGAGGACGATTGCATTCAGCTTGCCCGACAGAAGACCGCCAGCCTCTTTGCCTCCACGTGCACCGGCCCCACCTTCCTTGTCGATTGCGATTTCCGCGAGCCGCTCCGCCAGTTCGGCTTCGGTTTCGGAATCGCCTTCCAACTCGCCGACGACCTCCTCGACCTCTCCCAAACCGAAGAGAAGTTGGGCAAACCCTCCTGTGGCGACGTCGTTGAAGGCAAGACAACACTTCCCATCCTATACATGCGGAAGGCCATGGCGGAGGAGGAAATCGCCCGTTTGGATGGCATGTCCGGCAGGCCGATCACCGAGGATGACCGCGCATGGATCGTCGAGACCATCGAGCGAACCGGCGCCCGCCGAAAGACCGAGGAAACAGCGCACGCCTACGTGCAGCAGGCCCGCGATGCCCTCAACGCCATTCCGGATTCCCCCTATCGCGATTCGCTGCTCGGCCTGCTCGACTTCGTTCTCGTCCGAGGCTCTTGACGCCGCCTCACAGACGCACCTCGGCAATCATCGACCGCAGATTGTCGCCGCCAACGGCGGCTTTCGCGTCTTCATCGATCGCCGCATGCTCGACGGCATGCATGGCCGCGCCCGCGCACAGCGTCGGCAACCGTGAACCGAACACAAGTCGTCCGGCCCCAAATCGACCGCACACATCCTCGATGCCGCACTGCTGCTGAAACCCGGAGGTCTCGACGTAGAGGTGCGAATAGGCTTTGAGGCGTGGATAGAGATCGCGGTTGATCCGGTAGCTCACGTCCGTCAAGACAAGGCGTATCTCCGGATGCCGCTCCATCATGGCGTCGAGGTCTGCCCACGCCACGGAGGGTTGCTCGATAAACAGCGGAAGCCGCGCGCGCTCGATCCACGCAAACAGATCGCCGCACACCACCTCGGCCAGCGAGAACATATGCGCGTCATTCGCCGGCGCGATCCGAACGGCGCGCACGTCGGCCTCCTGCATCTGGGCCGCCAAGGTGTCGAGCGGCGGCATCTCATCGGTGCCTGTTGGCAACACGTACCAGCACGCGTGGAGCCGCTCGGATGGCGCCGCGGCTTCGGCCGCCAGCGCATTGCCGGACACGGGATCGTGTCGCCGCGCCAGTGCATGGCACACCAACGCCTCGGATAGGCCGTAGCGATCCATCTCGGCCAGCAACTTCGCTGCGTCGAGAATACCGCCTGGCGCCGGCGTCTTCATCTTGCCCAAGGTCACATTGCTGTCGAAATAGCGGATCACGGTGGACTCCTCAGGAATGTGCTTGTCGCGCAGCCTTTGCCGGCCGCGCCCGCCGCCGCCGTTCCAAGAAACCTTCGCTGCGCATGGTTCCTGTCGCTCATGGCTACACTCTAGCGAGCCGTAGGACGCTCCTGCAAGCCGTGACAAGCCGGTGTCCGGGCCTTCGATGTTCCTTTGCCAACGAGGTCATCTGGGTCTCTTCGCGAGATCTCGTAGCGCGGCTGTCTTCTCCCTGAAACGCCCGGCCCCCCGTCGGGTCTAAACGCCCATGTAGCCGTGGCTTGGTTCCACTCGCGGCGACCGTTACAATGCCCTCGCATCGAGGAGTCCCGACACGTGAGATTGCTTACGACGATAGGTTGGCTTGCCCTGGTCCTCGTGGCCAGCGCCGCACGGCCTCTCTCGTGGCCCCAATGCGAAGTCCGCTCCGGCGCCAAAGGCGCGCCCGCCATTGTTATCGACGGCACGCCCTTTGTTCCCATTCTCTTCGTCGGCAACAACCAGTTCGGCCGCGACGAGGTGCTGCTCGACGAGTTGCGCCTTGCCGCTCGCGAGGGCATCCGCCTATTCGGCTTCGGACTCAAGCTCGACTGGCACGAGTCCGATCAGGAGGCCGCCGAAACCATCGCCCAGTTCTGCGACGCCCATCCCGACGGTTTCTTCTTCGTGCGCATTTGGCTCGGACCCAACCAGGCCTGGCTCATGGACCATCCCGATGACGTCATCACCAAGCACGACGGCGAACGCATTCCGTTTGCCTCGCCGTCGAGCGAGATCTGGCGCGCCGACGCCGGACAACAACTCCGTCGCCGAATCGAGGCGGTCGGCAACGGTCCCTACGCCCGCCAGTTCGCCGGTGTCATCCCCACGTACCTCCAGACCAGCGAGTGGTTCTACAAGGATGCCGACGACTTCATGGACTACTCGCCGGCCAACCTCGCAGCGTTCCGCGTCTGGCTCGAACGTACCTACCGGCGCAATGCCCGTCTCCAGGACGCCTGGAACGAGGCCAACGTCACCTTCGATACCGCCCGGTTTCCGGCCCCCGACGAACGTGACGCGGCCGCGCTCGGTCCCTTCCGCGACCCGCGGGTCTCGCGGGCGGCTATCGACATGCAGCGCTTCCAAAACGAGCTCGTGGCCGAAACCATCGCCTACTTCGCCCGAATCGTCAAGGACACCACCAAAGGTCGAGCCCTGGTCGGCGCGTTCTACGGTTACACCATGGAACTCAACGGCAACGGCCCGCGCGCGCTCGCGCACTCTGGCCATCTTGCCTTGCGCAGCTTCCTTGAATGCAGGGATATCGACATGATCCACGCGCCGTACTCCTATTTCGAGCGCGCACTGGGCCAACCGGCCCACCTGCACCTGCCCGTCGACTCCGCCGCCCTCCACGGCAAACTGGCCGTACTCGAGGAAGACACCTACACCCATCTCGCCCAGATGCCGGCCGATCACCTCATTGCCCCCGGCTGGCGCGACCAAACCCAATCCCTTGATGAAACCCTCGCCGTCAACCGCCGCAATGGCGGCCTCTTCCTCATGCACCGTTGCGGCGTCTGCGTATTCGACCTGCTTTCCGATGGCCGCTGGAACGACAAGACCTTCTGGGATTCCACCACGCTCCTCCGCCGTATGGCCGCCGAACTGCGTGATAGTCCCGTTTTCGAACCTCAGGTGGCCTTCGTCGTCGACGATGATTCCGTCCACTACCTCTGCGACACAACCCACCCGGTTTTACTTGAATCGCTCCACCGATGGCGCGCCGAACTCGACCGAACCGGCGTCCCCATCGGCTACTATCTTCAGAGCGATTTGATCCGCCTTCCGGACTCGATCAGAGTGTTAATACTCGCCAATCCCTACCACATCACCGTCGACCAAGAGCGGGCTATACGCAAGTACCTAAACCTTGGCGCTACAGTGATTTGGACATTCGCCCCGGGAATCGCCGACGATACGGGACTCAGCTTCGAGCGGATCGCGGAACTCACCGGAATCCCCGTCGAAGCGAAGTCCGGCCAACAGCCTGTGGCCTTCCGCAGCGAGCTCACCCCCGAGAACCAGCCCGTGGGCGATGCGCCGTGGCCGCTGCGGTTTGTCGTCACCTCGGAAGAGAGCCTCGATGTCGTTGCCCGATACCAAGCCACGGGCGAAGTTGCGGCCGCCGCACGGCCCTACGGCGGCGGCGTGAGCCTCTACACGGCCGTGCCAAGGCTTCCCATAGGGCTCCTTCGCGAGATCTTCCAGCGGGCCCACGTACACCTCTACCGCGACCAGCCCGGCATGACCGCCATCGCCGGCCCATACCTGATTGCCCATACCGAAATGGGCCTTCCCGACGACACCATGGACGAAATTGTCGCCGACGCGCGCGCAGAGCGGTACCATAGGTTCTCCTGGCCAACGCCGCCTCACCAAGTCATTCGGCTCGTGCCGGGCACGGCAGGGCCCCTCCGCCCCGACGAGGAGGGCCACTGGGCGGATCGCCTGGCCCCTGGCCAGACCGTCATCTACCGGTGCGAGTAGTCCTGGCGCAAATCCTCTCCAGGAAATATGAATACGATACGCCCGGCGTCGTCCTGTTTTCTGGGAGATGAGGATTCGTGCCATGAGCGTACCACTTCAAGGCGCATTGCTGTATGATAGCCTTCCCGTGGAAATGGACGTTCCCAGGAGAAAGGCCAACGTGATTGCCGAATCCGAGTCCGCGCTCGTAAGTCGAGCGAGGAGTGGGGATTATGCCGCTTTTGACGAGCTCGTCCAGCGGTACCGCAATGACGTGTTCGCGCTGGCCTATCACTTTCTCCGGGATCGCGAGGAGGCCTGGGACATTTCGCAGGAAGTCTTCATCAAGGCTCATCGCGGCCTGTCGAGGTTCCGAGGGGACGCCAGTTTCAAAACCTGGCTCTTGCGCATCACAACGAATCAGTGCAAGGACAGGTTCAAGAAACGCGGACTGAAGACCGTGTCGTTTGACGACGCCTTCCGCGTCGACAGTTCCCCGTCGCCTCTGCACAGTCCCAGGCATATCCTCGAGGCCAAGGAACTGGGAGAGGCCATCGATAAGGCCGTCGCGGCCTTGCCGCCCAAGCACCAGACCGCCTTTGTCTTGCGTGAATATGAAGGTCTGTCCTACGATGAAATGGCCCAAGTCATGAACTGCAGCATCGGCACGGTTATGAGTCGGCTGCACCATGCGCGGCGGAAGCTTCAGCACAGCCTCGCCCGCATGGGGGTCGTGGAGAACACAAACCATGGATAAATGTCGTTGGCTCAAACGAGTGGAACGTTGGTTCGACGGTGAGTCCGCCGATGCACAAGCCGTCGAACGGCATGTCGCCGCCTGTTCGATCTGCGCCGATCACGTGCGTTGCCTTCGCGCGCTACGCGATGGCACCGCCGCCGTGGCCGTGCCCGAGACCATCAACGACCTGCAGTTTCCCGCCTTCCTGACCGATATCCACGAACGCATCGGACAGCCCCGGCGCAGTCACCGCGGATTCTGGGCGTTGGCATCGGCGGCTACGGCGGCCCTCATTGTCGCCGCCGCCGCCTTCACACTCATGACCGGCGGTCCCCAAGCCGTTCATGCGGTCGAGGTCGAATCCTATGCCACGGAACTTGAAGGCGCGTCGGTCTGCACGTATCATACCGACAACGGCACCGCCACGGTGTGGGTGAGCATGCCCAAGGAAGAATCCCTGTGAACCTAATGGCACTCGGAATAGCGGTTCTGGCCCTCGTGGCAGCCGACGAGGATCAGCCGCCACCACCCGTCAGCATCCGCGTCGTTGCCGTTCAGGCCTCCGACGATCAGGAAGGTGAGCCCAAGAAGCAAGCCTTACGCTTCGGCTCGGGCACGGAAGAGATTCGTACCGCCATCGGAGACCTGAAGTTCGACAACTACAAGCTGGTCAAGGCATCGACCGTAACGGCCCAGTTCAACCAGGAAAGCCGAGTTCCTATCGACAACACCTACACCCTCTATCTCCAGCCTCTGTCTCGCGAGTCCGGGGGAAGGGTCAAGCTCAACGTCCGGGTCACTATGCCGGGAAAGACCCCGCAGGCCGAGCCGGTCAATGCCCTCAAGACCACCGTGATCGCCGCGCCCGGCAACAAGTTCAAGCTCCGTGGCCTCGAGCTCGATGACGGCGAACTCGTTCTCGTCCTCACCGTTCGCGGATAGAACGAGACCACCCCTCGGATTCCTCACTCGAGGGGAATGACCGTCGAACGATCACTCGCCTCGCCGGCCGTCCACACCCTGCCGGGCAACAGCGAACGTTGCGCAAACCGGGCGTTGCTCAGTCCGCACGTCTTGATCTCGAGGCGGTCCTCGTAGACGGACACATCGCGGTACTCCGTCGGAAACTCCGGCAAGGCCCCCGTGACAACGTGTGCAAGCTGTCCCGTCCTCTCGACGAAGTGCATGTGGACGTGTCCCGAGAACACGGCCTTCACCTGGGGATGACGCATCAGAATTTCGATGAGTAGGCCGCCGTTGTCGAGATGTCCCGCATCCTGCATGCCGTCACGGCACATCCGCCCGGGAATGCTCACCGCCGGATAGTGCGTGGCGACCATCGTCGGCACGTCCGGATGACTTGCCAATTCATCCTCGAGCCATGCGAACTGGTGAGGAGGTACCGCCCAACGAGCGCCCTCCAACGTCGAGTCCATCCTCGACGCCACCCGCGCCTCGCTTACCGGGCACAAGGTGCCGTCGGACCACTTCCACCACGGATCCAACACGCAGAACCTCAGGTTCTTGTACGCAAACGTGTATACCGTGTCGCGCGTGGGCAAGTGGGCCTGAAACGCATCAAGAAACCACGCCCGCGATTGCTCTACCACGAAGTCGTGGTTCCCTCCCATCGGATAGTACGGTACATGAAGCGAGTCCATGAGATCCCGCGCGGCAAACATGGCGTCCCGCGTCTGCGTGCTGCAGATATCCCCCGTCGCCAGAATGAAATCCGGTTGCAACCGGGCAAGGTCCTTCCGCAGACACGCTATCACCTCCGGCATCATCGTGCAGAGGAACCGATTATTCCATTCTCCGTCCGTCTCACTGGCCAGATGCGGATCCGACAGATGCACAAACCGCCACATACCGGTGTTACCCCATCTCGCGCCAACGATAACACAGTCCTAATGGTCGGGCAAGTTGGCCCGATTCCGTCGGAAACGAGACTGCGATCCCGGTTCAACCGGCCTCTCGGGCTCCGGTATGGTAACGACGCAGAACCAGGAATGCGGCCATACCGGCGATAACCAACAGAACGCTGATGATTTGTTGGTCGGACAGGACGCCGAAGTGGGTGGGGTTGTGGTCTCCGCGGAGGAACTCCATGCCGAAACGGCCGACTCCGTAGAACACGAAATAGAGGGGGAGGACAGCGCCGGGATAGGGATTATGCCGTTTGCGAATGTACAACAGCAGCAGGCAGATCCCCGTCAGCATCGCGGCGCTGTAGAGCTGCGTCGGATGCACTGGATAGGACCAATGATCGGTCTTGAGACTGAGCTCGGCGAAACGTTGGCAGTGATCCAGGTAACAGGGACTGCCCGTCGGCGGTTTCGACAGGTCCCACGGCACACGCCGAAACGGTATCCCCCATGGCAAGTCCGTACGCACCCCGTAACAGCACCCGTTCAAGAAGCATCCGATTCGACCAAAAGCATGTGCCAAGGGAAGGTAGGGCGTCACAATGTCCGCGACTTCCATGAATGGTGTCCCGCGCTTCCGGCAATGATACCAGATGTAGAGGATCGACGTCGGCAACGCCCCTTGGAACACCAACCCGCCCCGCCACAGAGCTATCCACCCCATGGGATCCCGGAGCGAATAGGCGCTTGGGAACATGACGATATGCAGCACCCGCGTGCCCGCAATACCCAAGAGCAGCGCCCAGAACCACATTTCCGTGATACGCTGAGGATCCATGCCACGCCGCGCCGCCTCACGCTGCGACAAGAACAGCGCCGTCAAGAACCCCACGGCGATCATCAGCCCATACGAGTGTAGCTCAAGCCGCCCTATTTTTAGCAGTGTCGGGAACATCTTGATGCTTTGGCATGGCGTTCCAGGTGATTACCAGAAGAAACACACCGGTACAGATCGCGGAATCGGCCACATTGAACGCGGGGAACAGCTTCCAAGGAAAGTCGAAGGGAATGAAATAAAAGTGAAACTGCAGGAAATCCGTCACATGACCGATCCGAAATCGGTCGATCAGGTTGCCCACGGCCCCTCCGGCCACAAGACCGTAGGCCAACGATTGCCACTTCGATTTTGCATCCAGATGTCGAAACAAGTACAGCAACACCAGCGATGCCAAGACGGGAGCCGCCATGGCCACCGGCGGCTTCTCCTCAAACATACCACCCACCAACCCTTCATTGTGCTGATGGCTGATCCGGAAAAGCTTCGGGCCTTCCCGCAAGAACGAAAAATCGGTTTCCGGGTACTGGGCCCGAACCATGGCCTTAGTCACCTGATCGGCGCAGACGATGAATGCGAACACCGTCAAGACAATGGCCACTTGACGCTTTCGCTCAGCGCGCATGACGTGTCGCTCTCATCATAGAACGCCGCCCCGCTCCAATTTGGACTGACACTCGATGCAGTACCGCGCCGAAGGGAACACGTCGAGACGCTTCTTCGGAATCTGTTCACCACACCCTTCGCACACGCCGTAGCTACCCTCCTCAATCCGCTTGAGCGCGTCCGTGATCTCATTGAGCCATTGCGATTCGCCACTGGCGATGTGAAGGGCGGTTTCCCGCTCAAAGTTGTCCGTGCCCACCTCCGCGTAGCTGGACAATCCACCGGCTCCCTGGCCACCCGACTCCGTACGCGTGGTCTCCTCGATTCGCCGAATACCCTCGGTAAGACGATCATACTCTGCCTGCAGCACCTTCTCGAACTTCTTGGCGTCTCGTCTATTCATGCTTTCAACTCTCCCAGTTGCGCCACACACCGCCCGCAGAGGAGCGGATGCTCTGAGCACGCCCCAACGGACTCCCTATAGTTCCAGCAGCGAACACACTTCTGCCCCGGCGCCCGACCCACGCGCACCAGCAAACGGTCCGCCGCCTCCGCCGCCTCTCCCGAAACGGGCGCCACGGAACACTGCGACACGATGAACACCCACGGCAACTGATCCTCATGCCGCGCCAAGGCGTCCAGTGTCTTCTTGTCGCCCGGCGTTAGCGTCACGCTCGCCTCGAGCGAAGATCCAATCATCCCTTCGCGTCGTTTCTCCTCAAGCACACGCGATACCACCGCCCGCACGCGCAACAGTTCATCCCAACTATCGATCGTCTCGCCGACAAGCCGGTGCTCCGGACGGGCCTCCGGGAACTGCGCCAGATGGACGCTATCCGACGTGCGCAGGTGCGCCGGAAGACAGGCCCACGCTTCTTCACAAGTGTACACGAGAATCGGCGCCACCAGCTTGAGCAGATCCACCAGAACGGTCGCAATCGCCGTCTGGGCCGCGCGTCGTTCACGGCTGTTGGCCGCGAACGTGTAAAGCCGATCCTTCAACACATCGAGGTAGAACGAGCTCAGGTCCACCGAACAGAAGTTGTGCACCGCATGGTACACCACGTGGTATTCGTACTCTGCATATGCCTTCAGTACGCGCTCCCGCAGCAACTGCAACCGATGCAGTACCCAGCGATCTACCTCCTCGAGTTGATCGAAGGGAACGGCGTCCTTTGCCGAAAAATCATTCAGGTTGCCTAGAATGTACCGGAACGTGTTCCGAATCCGCCGGTACGCGTCCTGCATGCGCGTGAGAATCTCCGGCGACAGACGAATGTCCTGCCGGTAGTTTTCACTGGACACCCACAGACGCAGCACATCGGCCCCATACTGCTCGACCAACTCCTTCACGCCGAATGAGTTGCCCAGTTTCTTCGAGATCTTCTTACCCTCGCCGTCCACGAGAAATCCATGGGTGACCACCATCTTGTACGGAGGCTCGCCCTTGGTGCCCACCGATACCAACAACGACGACTGAAACCAACCGCGATGCTGGTCGCTGCCCTCGAGATACAGGTCCACCGGCCACGTCAGATCCGGATGCGCCTCGCACACCGCGAGATGGCTCGAACCCGAGTCAAACCATACATCGAGGATGTCACCCTCGCGATCGAAGTCCTTCCCGCCGCACTTCGCACACGTGGCGCCCTCCGGCATCAGCTCCGCAACCGGCGTGTCGAACCACCGGTCGATCCCATCATCCGCCGACGAGGCCAACTGCTCGATCTTCGCAAAACTATCCGCTGTGGCATATACCTCTCCGCACTGGCGGCAGTAGAACACCGGAATCGGAACACCCCACGACCGCTGACGGCTGATGCACCAGTCCGGGCGTTGCTCAAGCATCAGATGGATGCGCTCCTGACCCCACTGCGGAAGCCACTTCACCGTGTCGATCCCGGCCAATGCTCGCTCGCGCAATCCGTTGTGGTCCACCCCGATGAACCACTGAGAGGTCGCCCGGTATACGACGGGGGACTCACAGCGCCAGCAGTGCGGATAGCTGTGCTCGATCCGACCCGCCTGCATCAGCACGCCCAACTCGCGCAAATCGTCAATGATCACCTGGTTGGCGTCAAACACGTTCATATCCGCGTACTTGCCCGCCTCGGCCGTGAAATGGCCCCGGCCGTCCACAGGGGAGAACGGCGCGATGCCGTACCGCGCCCCGATCACGTAGTCCTCTTGGCCATGACCCGGCGCCGTATGCACGCAGCCCGTGCCTGCGTCCAGTGTCACGTGCTCGCCCAGAATGATCGGACAAACCCGATCCGCGAACATCACGTGCCGGTAGCGCAGGCCTTCCAACTCGCTACCCGCGAAGGTCTTGACCGTCTCATACCCGCTAATGCCGCACGCCTCAAGCGCAGCCGGTGCCAAGAAACTCGCCATGATGTACGTTTCGTCGCCGGCCTTCACCGCGCTGTACTGAAACTCGGGATGAAGCGCAATCGCCAGGTTCGCCGGAAGCGTCCACGGTGTTGTGGTCCAGATGACGTAATACGCCCTGCCGTCGATCCCCGGAATGGGATCCACCGCCTCAAACTTTACATAAATCGAGTGCGAGCAATGATTTCCATATTCAACCTCGGCCTCCGCCAGCGCCGTCTCGCACGAAGCACACCAGTAGATCGGCTTTAGGCCTCGGTACACCGCTCCGCTCAGGTAGATCTTCGCAAATGCCCGGATGATCGTTGCCACATACTGCGGCGACAGCGTCAGATACGGATCGTTCCATGCCCCCGTCACGCCCAACCGGCGAAATCCCGTGCGGTGCAAATCCACAAAGCGCTTGGCAAACGCCCGGCACCGCTGACGTATCTGATTCTGACTCAACAACTTAGCTTCTTCGCCCAGCTCATTCACCACCTTGAGCTCGATCGGAAGACCGTGGCAATCCCAGCCGGGCACATACGGGGCGTCGTAGCCCGACATTTGCTTGGACTTGACCACGAAATCCTTCAGCACCTTGTTGAGAAGATGCCCCTCATGAAGCTCGCCGTTGGCATACGGCGGACCGTCATGCAACACGAATTTCTGCCTGCCGGACAACTCCTTACGCATCCGACCGTACAGATCCATCTTGTCCCAGGCCGCCAACTGCTCCGGTTCTCGCTTCGGGAGGTTCGCCCGCATCGGAAAATCCGTTTGCGGGAGATTCACCGTGTCCTTATACTGATTCTGGCTCATAGTCGTGTGTTTTCTCACGCTTCCTCGTGATGAGAGGGAAGGAAACTCCGCAAAGAATGGGCGGGACAGTATCACAGCGGCCAGAGTCAAGTCAAGGAAATTCAGACACTATTCGTATAATTATTGGTATGTGCCTCTCCGAAATCGCCCCCAGAACCTCCTACTGCTGATCATGATCGTTCCGGGTAGTCCCCCGAAGATCCAGAACCGCAAACCGCTCTCAGGGGAGGGAGAGGCGGCGTTCTGGGCCCTGGATACACCCCTTCTCTCCTCGCCCCGGACGTCGAATACCGGATGGACCCGGGCCTGGCCTTCCAACCGACACGTGACGCTACTCGCTTGGAGGCACAGGCTCCGTCTCGCGCGGCAGCGTGCTTCGGTAGTACCGGTCATTGAGCTTGCTCACCAGATCGGCATATTCCTGAACGTCGAGTTCGAGGAGGTGGCGCATCGAGACAAGCCCCAGGAGTTCGTCGTACTCATCCATGACGACGAGGTGGCGCACGTGTTCTTCGTACATGTGCATCTTGGCCACGCGGTAATCGTCGTCCGGCCCGACACGATGACAGCCCGGGGACATCACCTCGCGCACCTTGATCGTGTTCGGGTCAAGTCCCTGATGAACCACCCGGCGCAACAGGTCACGCTCCGAGAATACCCCGACGACTCTCCGGTCCTCGCGCACCGGAACCGCGCCGATGCGCCGCTCGCACAGGTAATCTACCACCTCCTTCACCGTCTGATCCGCATTCACCGAGAAGACCTCACGGTCGGCAATGATGTCACGCATCTTGTGCATCGATTCGTCCTCCTCCGCCCCTGGACCTCAGGGCTTCATCCCTATCCCGACACCGAGTCGCTACGGCTCGACCCGGTAGACTTCCATTTGGCCGGGCGCCAGCCAGTGCGAAACGTTTACACAATCCTCGCCTCTTTGCACGTCCGCCGGCTGCTCCCTGGCATCCCAGTTCACCGTGTGCACCTTCGTGTCCGCGCCCTCCAACACCAACGTAGCGTGCGTGCTTTCCTCGGTGCTGTTATTCACCATGACCACCCATGGGCGGCTATCCTTATCGACGAAACGCGAGACTATCAGCGCCCGATTCCCGTCCGTCCGGACCTCGCGCAGGATATCGTCCGCTTGGAAGGGCAGGCACCCTTCAACCGGTTCGGGCCACTGCATGGCCTTCTCGAACCGCAGATCCAGGAACAACCGGCCGAACCGCTTCAGGAACAGCCGATTCGTGCGGCTCATCCACTCGAACGTGTCCGTACGCTCCCAGAACTCGTCGATGGGGGAGAGGCGGTAGTTGTCGTGGGGCTCGCGCATGTAGAAGAAGAAATACAGGATGCCCTGGGCTCCGTAGGCCACCGACGTGTTCAGTTGCCAACGCAAGTCGTCCTCGCTTGGACACCGATAGTGGAAGTGCCCTACCGAGAGGATTGTCGTCCAGAACGGCACACCATTGCGCTGAGCCGCCTCGCGGTACTCATTCAAGTTCTTGAAGTACATCGGCCACCCCCCTTGCCCCGGGTTCATCTGCGCGTAACAGTCGTAACACAAGAATTCCGCGCCCGAATCCTTCAAGAAAGTGTCCAGATAGGCTTGCCAATCGCCGAAACCCACGCGCGTATCCACGCCTGAGTACCACGGCAACAGATTCACGAAAGGATGCCACTGCGGCGCTGCGGCCTTCACCATCTGCGCCGCCTGGCACACATGAGGAAACATGTCCGTGTCGGGCTCGTCGAGAATGTGGAATCCGAACACGGCCGGATAGGCGGCAAAATCCTTCGCCGCTTCCTGCACGCCCTTCGCGAAGTCCTCGGGAAGAGGCTGCGTGGCCCGTGTTCGCGGATCGCACACAATCACTTTGATCGAACGCTTCTCCGCCCAGTTCAAGACCTCCTTCATCAGCACGATATTCGTCGGCGTGGCCGCGTACTCCGGCCCCATCACCAACGTCAGCCCCGCGTCCTGCCACTCCTGAACCTTCGCCTCATCGAATACCGAGAGCGGCGCGTAGTTCCAGATGCCGATCGGAAACGTATCCAGCCCGGCGTTGAATTCCTCTGCCGCGCCCAACATCGGTAGCACCGCCAACAACAGTCCCATCCAACCATCCTCCAAAACTCGATCATCCGCCATACAACCCATGCGGCCATCCACCAACACGAGTATACGAACTGATCCCCCAATCCCACAAGCCCGCCGGACCTTGCATCCGACCCATCAACCGCCTATACTCAACCGGTCTATTCGAGGGAAACGCGCATGCAGTCCGAAGATCGCCTGATCCATTTCTCCACCGAGCTCATCCACCCTCCGGCCCAGCACAAGAAGGCCGACATGCAGCGCCTCTACTTCGACCTCTCGAAAACCAAAGACGGCGCCTATGACAACACCGATTTCAGCGCCCCTATGCAGCCCAGGTTCCATTCCCGGCGAGGACAGAAGACACAGTCCATCGCGCTCTTCCTCCCCGACCGGCTGGTTCTCGTGGAGGAGTGGGTCGACACCCCCCTTTCATCCTTCATCCGCAAGATCCACGACGTCGCCGGACGCGCCTTCGACGTCCTCGGCCTCAAGCCTATCATCGTGCAGACCGTGACCCTTCGATCGACCTTCGCCCTATCGCATTTCGCCGACGCCCGCATGTTCCTCATCGACCACATGTGCGGTCAGGCCGGCCGAGTCGCACCCCATCTCCAACGCCCCATCGCCGTCGGCGGCCTCAAGTTCGTATTGCCCGAGACCCCCGACCACCCCGGCACGCTTCACGTCGGCATCGAATCCTTCCGGCACAGCCAAGACGAGGTGTTCGTCGAAGTCAAAGGCATTTTCACCAACCAGAATATGGGCCCCAACGAGCTCGAACAAAGCGACGCCAACGTCCACCTTGTCCGCGCCTTCATCAGCAACCACATCTTCCCCTTCCTGAACCAATACGACGTTCCCCAGGGGCAGCCGCTCTGAAAAACACTGGGCCTCTCGGTCGGATCCGACCGATCCGTCCGAGAGGCCCTAGGAAAAGCGTCTTTGCCGCCGGTCCCTATTTCTTCCAGGGCGGCGTATCCGGCAGATAGGGGTTCCTCCTTCACGTGATAACGCAAGCGTATTGCTTGCCTTCTTCCGGCATTGTCCTTGCTGCCTTATGCAGACGATGCTCACGTTCTACGGTGACACACAATGCCCCGGACTCGATTGGTTGCGTTACACCTAACATCGTGCTAACCTAGTCTCGATGTGCAATGAGGGGAATGCCAACGCCAGTTAGGAACGGAATTGGCCAGTTTCTCAATAACAAGTTCACACGGCCGGGATCCCTTCTATGCCCACTCGGTCCCGGGTCGGCCCCAAGACCAGTGGCAGATTCTCGATGAGCACCTTCGAAACGTCGCAGAGACTGCCGCTCACTTTGGCGCGGAGTTCGATTCCGCCGATTGGGCCTACAACGCGGGTTGGCTGCATGATGTCGGCAAAGCCGAGGACGCGTTCCAAGCCTATCTCGCCCGCGAGAACGATCTGGATGACTCTGACTACGATCACTCCGGCCTCGGCCGCGTCAACCACTCCAGTGCGGGGGGCGCACTCAGCGCAGACGGACTGGCGCCGAGTGCCGGCCGGGTGCTCGCCTACCTTGCGGCAGGGCATCACGCGGGCCTGCCCGATTGGTATCCCTGCGATACCGGAAACGCTGCCCTCCAGATCAGACTCGATGAGGGCCGAAGAAACCTATCGAGAATTGAGCCCTACGCTGCGGGGATCCTTGCCAAACTTCGTTCCCTCTCCAGGCCACCCGGATTCGTGACACCCAAGGACTGCCACTTCTGGATCCGCATGCTTTACTCGTGTCTTGTCGACGCCGACTACCTTGACACCGAAGCGTTCATGAGCCCGGCGAGTCATCAGAACCGTTTGGGTTTCAAGACCTTGGAGGATTTGAAGCCGGCGTTTGACCGCCATATGGCCCAAGTGGCCGCGAACGCTCGCACGACGCCGGTGAACGTTACCCGACAGGAGGTCCTCGCTGCCTGTCGTGCAGCGGCGCTGGAAACGCCAGGCGTCTTCTCGCTCACGGTGCCTACCGGAGGTGGGAAGACGCTTTCCGCAACCGCGTTTGCCCTCGATCATGCCATCAAGCACGGCAAGCGCCGCATCATCTATGTCATTCCGTACACGAGCATCATTGAGCAGACGGCCCATGTCCTTGCAGGAATCTTCGGCCCCGAAAACGTAGTCGAACACCACAGCAATCTCGATCCCAGCGAGGAGTCCCACGAGACCCAGCGGGCACGACTGGCTGCCGAGAACTGGGATGCGCCCATCATCGTTACCACCAATGTTCAGTTCTTCGAGTCGCTCTACGCTGCGAAGTCCAGCCGATGCCGGAAGCTACACAACATCGCAAACAGTGTGGTCATTCTCGATGAGGCTCAACTCCTGCCGCCCAATCTGCTTTCGCCATGCGTTGACGCCCTAAACACACTTACGCGTGGCTACGGAGTTACCCTCGTGCTCTCGACGGCGACTCAACCGGCACTCCCGAGTCTTGACCGCCCCCGAGAGATCATTCCCGAGCCGGCGCGACTCTACAGCGATCTCAAACGAACCGAAATCTCCTTCCCACCATCTCTGTCCGAACCGAGCGACTGGCAGAGCGTGGCTGCGCAGTTGCAGGAGCATAGGCAGGTACTGTGTGTCGTGAACACACGAAGAGACTGCTACGAACTCTTCAAACTCATGCCGGAAGGTACGATCCACCTCTCCGCGCTGATGTGCGGGTTTCACCGTTCCCAGGCAATCAAGCGGATCAAGCAGTCGCTCAAGAATGGTGAAGCCATTCGAGTGATCAGCACACAGCTCGTCGAAGCGGGGGTTGACATCGATTTCCCCGTTGTGTACCGCGCCTTGGCGGGACTCGATTCCGTCGCCCAGGCGGCCGGACGCTGCAATCGCGAGGGGCTACTCAATGCCGAAGGCCGCCTCGGCCAAGTCCACGTCTTCGTTCCGCCGAAACCGGCCCCGAGAGGACTGCTTCACAAAGGTGAGGCCACGACCGTCGAGATGGCCGCGCTTGCCGACTTCGACATCGAGAATCCCCAGACCTTCACGTGCTACTTCGAGCTCTTCTACTCGAAAGTCAACGATACGGCTGGTTCCCGGCTTCACGACCAGCTCGTGAAGGACGCCAATCCTGACTTGATGTTTCATTTCCGTACCGCCGCGGCCGAGTTCAAGCTCATTGACGACCAGGCACAGCGCCCGGTCTTTGTCCGATTCGGCAATAGCGACGCGTTGCTGGAACAGCTTCGTATCATCGGCCCGACACGAGAAATCATGCGGAAATTGCAGCGATTCACAGTGAACCTGTCGACCCGCATGGCCGACCGGATGATGATCGACGGGCTGTTGGAGGAAATCCGGCCCGGCTTTCTGGCTCAAGGCCTTTCCTCTTTGTATAGCCCCTTAATCGGCCTGGACATCTTCCGTGAAACCCTACCAGTGGAGGACCTAATGGTATGAACACGCGACGCCGCGATAGGAGACCCAAGCTATGAGAGGATTCTGTCTGGAGGTTAGCGGGCCTTATGCCTGCTTCACGCGGCCGGAGATGAAGGTCGAGCGCGTTAGCTACGACGTCATCACGCCATCCGCCGCACGGGCGATTTTCGAGGCGATTCTCTGGAAACCGGCCATCCGCTGGCGCATAACGCGCATCGAAGTGCTTGCCCCCATCCGCTGGGCCTCTGTTCGCCGGAACGAAGTCGGCAAGGTCGCCTCGCCCAGAACATCCGGCCTGTTCATCGAAGATGAGCGCCAACAGCGGGCTGGCCTGTTCTTGCGCGACGTGAAGTACCGCCTATCCGCCGAGTTTGACTTCATTCCCCCCGACGAACGCGCCAAAGTCTCGAATCCCGTGCCGCAGGATTTGCTCGACGCCGGCGAAGTGGGGGAGATGCCCACGGCCGACGCGCCCAAGGACGAGACCGAAGCCAAGTACGCCGCCATGTTCGAGCGCCGGGCCAAGAAGGGCCAGTGCTTCAACCATCCCTATCTCGGCTGTCGCGAGTTCTCCTGCCGGTTTCGACTGGTTGACCCGGACGCCGAACTGGCAACCGCCCCCGACGAACTCGCCGGCGCTCGCGATCTCGGCTGGATGCTGTACGACATTGACTTCAGCGATCCCGACGATCCCAAACCGCTGCTCTTCCGCCCGCAAATGGTGGATGGCGTGATCCTGGTTCCGGATCGCGACAACGCAGAGGAGGTCCGCGGATGATTCTGCAAGCACTCAAGGAATACTACGACCGCAAAGCGGCCGATCCGGAATCGCAGATCGCGCCGCCCGGATTCGAATGGAAGGAGATTCCATTCATCATCGTTCTCGACGAGGATGGAATCCCCATCAGCCTGAACTCGACTTACGAGGGCACGGGCAAGTCCAAGCGCGCGAAGCGCTATCTCGTGCCGCAGGCTGTCAAGAAGGCCAGCGGCATCGCCGCCAATCTCCTATGGGAGAATCCGGAGTACGCCCTGGGCGTTGTCTTGAAGGGCAAACCGGAGAGGGTAGTCAAGCAGCATGCCGCCTTCAGGGAGCGGATCGACGACTTGGGCGATCTGCCTGATCGTGGACTCCTTGCCGTTAAGCGATTTCTCGCCCGTGCCGACAAGATACAGCTCCTTGAGGCCTTCGGAGAGGCTTGGGATACACTTCTCGGGGAAGGGGCCAACCTTTCCTTCCAACTCACCGGTGCGCATTCTCCTGTGGCCGAGGATCGGTCTGTCCAATCGGCCATCCAGTCGACCTTGAGTTTAGACGCCGAGGACAAGAGCATCTGTCTTGTCACCGGCGAAATCGATGTCACCGAACGCCTCCATGCCGCCATCAAGGGCGTCTGGGGCGCGCAATCCAGCGGTGCGAACATCGTCTCATTCAACCTCGACGCCTTCACGTCTCTAGGCAAGAAGCAGGGGGCGAACGCGCCAGTTGGGAAGACGGCCGCTTTCGCATATACCACCGCCCTGAATCATCTGCTCGGCAAGGACTCCACGCAGCGGATACAGGTAGGAGATGCCTCCACCATCTTCTGGTCCAAGAGGGCTTCCACGCTCGAGCGCCAGCTCCCGGACTTCTTTGCCGAGCCGCCGAAGGACGATCCGGACAGGAATGTCCGAGCGGTCGAGAGTCTTCTCAGGTCCGTCCACACCGGCGCTCCGCCATCTCCGGATGATGCGACTCGGTTCTACGTATTGGGCCTTGCGCCGAATGCTTCCCGCATCGCTATCCGCTTCTGGATCGTGGATACCGTCAGAGGCACGTCCGAGAAGATCTGTGCCCATTTCACGGATACCCGAATCGCGCACGGGCCAAGAGACAGGGATGCCCTGTCCCTCTTTCGCTTGCTGGTATCCACGGCTGCCCTCGGTAAGGCGGACAACATCCCGCCCAATCTGGCCGGCGACACCATGCGCGCGATTCTTGAAGGTTTGCCCTATCCGCAGACGCTCCTTCAGGCAACTATTCGCCGCATCCGCGCGGAACACGAGATCACCTATCCGCGCGCGGCTCTCATCAAAGCATGTATCAATCGACGCACTCGCAGCGCCGAGTCAACCAAAGAAAGGGAACTTACCGTGAGTCTAGATGAATCCAATACCAACATTGGCTATCGCCTGGGCCGCCTCTTCGCGACCCTCGAGAAGATCCAGCAGGAGGCAAGCCCGGGCATCAACGCCACGATCCGCGACCGATTCTACGGCGCGGCTTCCGGCACGCCGGTTACCGTCTTTCCCAATCTGATGCGACTCAAGAACCACCACCTGGCCAAACTCGAGAAGCCGGGCCGGCGCGTGTTCTTTGAGAAACTCATTGGAGAGATCATGGACCAGATCACCGATTTTCCCACGCACCTCAACCTGGATGATCAGGGGCGCTTTGCCATCGGCTACTACCACCAAACCCAGCAGTTCTGGACCAAGAAGACTGACGCCAAGAGTGAATAGACCGCACTGCGGAAGGAGAATGTACCATGAGCAATACCATCAAGAACCGCTATGACTTCGTCCTCATCTTCGACGTCAAGGACGGCAACCCCAACGGTGACCCTGACGCCGGTAACCTCCCGCGCATCGACCCGGAAACCGGCCACGGCCTCGTCACCGACGTGTGCCTCAAGCGCAAGATCAGGAACTACGTGCAGTTGACGAAGAGCTGCGAGCGTCCCTACGACATCTACATCAAGGAGAAAGCCGTCTTGGGCCAAGCCCACGTCGCTGCATTCCAGGAACTTGGCATTGGCACTGGCCAGGAATCGCGCAAGGCTGTTCCCGCCGAACTCACCGAAGCGCTTTCCGAGCTATCGCTCCCGGAAGGACTGTCTATCAACGAAGGAGACGACGAGCACGGTGCAGAGCTTATTGTTGCCCCGGATGCGGATAAGAAAGAGATCACCGCGTGGCTCAAAGACGAGAAGCCGGACAAGGGGATAGCCAATCTCATCAAGGCCGCGCTCAAGGACGCGAAACCCAGGAAGCCCAGCGCCGATGAAACAGCCCGCGGCAAAGAGAAGATGTGCCAGGATTTCTACGATATCCGCACATTCGGCGCCGTCATGTCACTCAAGTCGGCCCCCAATTGCGGCCAGGTCCGCGGCCCGGTACAGATGACCTTCGGGCGTTCGGTTGACCAGGTGGTCACGTTGGAGCATTCGATTACGCGTATGGCGGTGGCCACCGAGGCCGAGGCCGAAAAACAGAGCGGCGATAACCGTACTATGGGCCGGAAGAACACTATCCCTTACGGGCTGTATGTCGCCCACGGTTTCGTCTCGCCGCACCTCGCGGCACAAACCGGATTCTCGGACGAAGACCTGCAGCTTCTATGGGAAGCCCTCCGGACGATGTTCGAGCATGATCGCTCCGCGGCCCGCGGCGAGATGGCCACGCGCAAGCTCATCGTGTTCAAGCACGATAGTGCCCTGGGCAACGCCCCGGCGCACGCCCTGTTCGATCTGGTGACGATCAAACGCAACGATGATTCTCGGCCGGTTCGTGCGTATACGGACTACACCGTTGCGGTCGATCGAGAAGGTTTGCCGACGGGCGTTGCCGTGGATGAACTGCTGTAGGTTGTGGCGGTGCCCATGTACACCGAAGATGACCTGCTTCCGCTCTCCGGCTTGCAGCATCTCATATTTTGTGCCCGGCAGTGGGCGTTGATCCACATCGAGGGCGCATGGGCCGAGAACCGGCTTACCGTCGAGGGCCGGCACTTGCACGAGCGTGTGCACGAGACCGAGGACGAGACGCGCGATGGCGTGCGTATCGCCCGCGGACTGCGGCTACACTCGTTTCGACTGGGACTTATCGGCCAGGCCGACGTGGTCGAGTTTCATCCAATTGAGCATCCTTGTGGTGCAGGCTTCCAGCCTGCCGTGCCTGAGGAAGATGCAGAACGGGCAGGCAAGATGTCTGCACCACAAGGTTCGATTCCCTTCCCCGTCGAGTACAAACGCGGACGCCCCAAACCCACCCGGTGCGACGAGGTCCAGGTGTGCGCGCAGGCCATGTGTCTCGAGGAGATGTTACACGTCAACGTGCCGCGCGGCGCCATTTACTACGGCCAGCCGCGCCGACGCCACGAGGTCATCTTCGATGACTCTCTTCGCGCTGAAACCGAGGCCCTCGCCTCGCGGATGCACGCGTTGTTCAACGCCGGTGAGACGCCGTCTGCGCGATACGAGCCCAAGTGCGACCATTGTTCTCTTATCGATCTGTGCCTGCCCAAAGTGGCGGCTCAAGGCCGGAAAGTGGGCCGTTACCTCGAAGGCCTCTGGAACGCGGACGACGTGGCAGGGAGGGGCGCGAGCTCATGAAACGGCTGCTCAACACGCTATACGTAACGACGCCAGGCGCGTATCTCGCGCAAGAGGGCGAGACCATTCTGGTACGCGTCGAGCACGAGACCCGGCTGCGCGTTCCCGTCCACACCTTGGGCGGCGTCATCTGCTTCGGGCAAGTCTCGTGTAGTCCCCCCATGATGGGTTTGTGCGGCGAACGCGGGGTCGGCCTCGCTTTCTTCACCGAGCACGGCCGCTTCCTGGCCCGCGTTCAAGGCCCGGTGTCCGGCAACGTTCTGCTCCGTCGGATGCAGTACCGTTGGGCCGACGATCCCGACGCTTCGGCGGGAATAGCCCGTACGATCGTCGCAGCCAAGATCGCCAACTGTCGAACCGTCCTTCTCCGCGCCGCTCGCGAGCAAGAGGCTCACCGCGCCGCCATTACGACGGCCCTGGAACATCTCGCGGCCCTCCTGAGAACTCTCCGCGCCGCGCTCTCCCTCGACGAAGTCCGCGGAATCGAGGGCGACGCCGCGCGGGCCTACTTCGGCGTGTTTGACCATCTCATCACGGTGCAGAAAGAGGATTTCTTCTTCGCAAGCCGCAATCGCCGGCCGCCCCTCGACAACACCAACGCGCTCCTGTCGTTCATCTACACCCTGCTGACCCACGATATGGCCAGCGCGCTCGAGGGCGTCGGTCTCGACCCCGCCGTCGGATTTCTCCATCGAGACCGCCCCGGCAGGCCCAGCCTCGCCCTTGATCTCATCGAAGAACTGCGGCCCTTCCTGGCCGACCGGCTGACCCTCAGCCTCATCAACCGGATGCAGGTCAAAGGCAAAGGCTTCGCCAAATCCGAGTCCGGCGCCGTGGCCATGGACGATGCCACCCGCAAAGAAGTGCTGGTCGCCTACCAGAAGCGCAAACAGGAGGAGATCCAACACCCCTTCATCGGCGAGAAGATCGAGATCGGTCTGTTGCCTCACGTCCAAGCCTTGCTCATGGCGCGCTACCTTCGGGGAGACCTCGATGACTATCCGCCGTTCCTATCGCGATGAGTTCGCAAACCCGAGATTGAGGTGAAACCATGATGGTGCTCGTGACATACGATGTGAATACCGAAACCAAGGAAGGCAAGAACCGCCTTCGCCGAGTCGCCAAAACATGCCAGAACTTCGGCCAGCGCGTACAGAACTCCGTGTTCGAGTGCCTCGTCGATAACGCCCAGTGGATTGAACTGCGCAAACGACTCATCGACGTGTTCGAGCCCGAGTGCGACAGCCTCCGGTTCTACTTTCTCGGATCGAACTGGCGAAAGAGAGTTGAACATGCCGGCGCAAAGCCCGCTTACGACCCGGAAGGCCCCCTTGTCATCTAGGAATTCGGGTTTCGCGGACCCCAAGCGCGCATCCAAACCCTGGGAGATTCGCGAATGCCCCAAGTCCCTTGTCAGAATGGGACTTGGAGTCCTTACCGTGATACGCTGCGTATGCAGAAGCAACCACGGAGGTACTTTCGCGCGAAGGCTTGTCTTCTGCACTGGCCCCAAATGACTTAGGGGCCAACAGTCGCTCCCCGCGCGGGGAGCGTGGATTGAAACATGACACGATGCTGCGCACGCCGTGCCAGAACGTCGCTCCCCGCGCGGGGAGCGTGGATTGAAACTGATGCGGCTGACACTGGCGTGCGTGTCGCCGAGTCGCTCCCCGCGCGGGGAGCGTGGATTGAAACACGAGGTCCGGGGCGACACAGGACAAGGCAAATGTCGCTCCCCGCGCGGGGAGCGTGGATTGAAACGTGCCGAGAAGCGGCTGGCAATCTACCTCCGCGAGTCGCTCCCCGCGCGGGGAGCGTGGATTGAAACGCTGGCTTGGCATATTGGGAGGCCAGGTCCCACGGTCGCTCCCCGCGCGGGGAGCGTGGATTGAAACTCAGAAGTACCACAGCACTCAGATGGAGTTTGGGTCGCTCCCCGCGCGGGGAGCGTGGATTGAAACTTGCTGACGTCGGTCGGGATCAGCGTCCCGATACCGTCGCTCCCCGCGCGGGGAGCGTGGATTGAAACCTCCAGGCATTCGAGGGGGTGTCCCCTCATCGAGGTCGCTCCCCGCGCGGGGAGCGTGGATTGAAACTTGCAGGGCGACGGCGTGGCCAAACCCCTCGGCGTCGCTCCCCGCGCGGGGAGCGTGGATTGAAACGCCGGAGCCACGCGGCTCGGTGCGGCGAGCGAGTCGCTCCCCGCGCGGGGAGCGTGGATTGAAACTTTGCCTGTGTGTCGTCCCACTCGTCGAGCCGTTGTCGCTCCCCGCGCGGGGAGCGTGGATTGAAACATCATCCGCTCGACTGGCTCCGCGACTATCCGAGTCGCTCCCCGCGCGGGGAGCGTGGATTGAAACGTGCCGAGAAGCGGCTGGCAATCTACCTCCGCGTCGCTCCCCGCGCGGGGAGCGTGGATTGAAACATGGTGATGATAGTGAGCTCACCTATCGCGTCCGTCGCTCCCCGCGCGGGGAGCGTGGATTGAAACAGCGTTCGGCCGCCCTGCCTCACCTCGACCATCACGTCGCTCCCCGCGCGGGGAGCGTGGATTGAAACGCTCCATCCGCCAAGCGCCTTTATCAGCCACGGCGGTCGCTCCCCGCGCGGGGAGCGTGGATTGAAACCACGCCGCCATCGTGGACGAGCTGCATGCGCATGTCGCTCCCCGCGCGGGGAGCGTGGATTGAAACAGCGTTCGGCCGCCCTGCCTCACCTCGACCATCAGTCGCTCCCCGCGCGGGGAGCGTGGATTGAAACTTTGCGTTCTTTGCGGTCAAATTCCCCCGCGGCAGTCGCTCCCCGCGCGGGGAGCGTGGATTGAAACCGGAAACACGTACCGTGTGGATAATACGTCGAAGTCGCTCCCCGCGCGGGGAGCGTGGATTGAAACGTCCCATTGGTCCCATCCGTCCTATTCTCTTGAGTCGCTCCCCGCGCGGGGAGCGTGGATTGAAACTCAATCCGCGCCCGCGTGTACTCCGCGCACAGGTCGCTCCCCGCGCGGGGAGCGTGGATTGAAACTACAAAAGGGCATATGCCCGAAAATCACCTAAAGTCGCTCCCCGCGCGGGGAGCGTGGATTGAAACGTGCGTTGCCTCACTTGAGATCCGCGCCCTTGGTCGCTCCCCGCGCGGGGAGCGTGGATTGAAACATTAACATATGTGGCATATACCCAATATGCTTTCCGTCGCTCCCCGCGCGGGGAGCGTGGATTGAAACACCGCCTGGAGCGTGTCCATTTGACGGGTCTTTTGTCGCTCCCCGCGCGGGGAGCGTGGATTGAAACAGCGCGCACCGCGCGGCCTCCTCTGTGGCGAATGGTCGCTCCCCGCGCGGGGAGCGTGGATTGAAACTCCCTTTCGTTTGGGCTTGCGGTCGTGTTCGAAGTCGCTCCCCGCGCGGGGAGCGTGGATTGAAACCTACAAAGAGCTATTGTCGCTCAGGCCACAGATGTCGCTCCCCGCGCGGGGAGCGTGGATTGAAACCTGGTGGTGGGATAGGGTGCATTTCCATACCTCCTGTCGCTCCCCGCGCGGGGAGCGTGGATTGAAACCTCGGGTGGAGCGGGCAGCCCGTCCGTCCCGCTGGCAGTCGCTCCCCGCGCGGGGAGCGTGGATTGAAACACTTTTTGGCAAGTACTGTGATTGCGTGGCCGTGGTCGCTCCCCGCGCGGGGAGCGTGGATTGAAACGTCGTGGCCGCACTTCCTCGAACTCGTTCGGCAGTCGCTCCCCGCGCGGGGAGCGTGGATTGAAACTCGTGCTAAAATGTTGGGTGGTTGTTGTGGTTGTGGTCGCTCCCCGCGCTTGGAGAACCAGGCAACGCGGCCACCATGCCTCGATCTCAATACCCCAGAACCGTGGAGGCCCTCAGTATGATCAGGTCCGGAACGCGCATGGCCGATGCGGCTGACGCTGAATGATGGAGAGACTCCCAGTCGTTCTGCCTGACGGCGCTTTCCTAGGCCGACGCTGGTGTTCGGTGCGTCCTGGCTCGATTGGGATTCGCCGCTATTTCTTCCAGGGCGGCGTATCCGGCAGATAGGCGTCGAACTCCTTGATGAGCGCCGCTTCGTAGTCGCCGGCATACTCACCCCGGATGAACCGGTCGAGGCCTTCGTCGTGGAACCGCGCCCACGAGGTTTCTTCGTCGCCCGGGCAGATGGGGAAGAAGAGTGCCTTGTTGGCACGCGCAGCCTTCATATCGCCCAGGGCATCGCCGATCATGAGGATCCGGGTGGGGTCGTACTTGCCGCCGGCCGCCATGGCGATGTGCTCGCCCTTCTTGCCCTGTTCTTGTCCGGCGATGGCGAAGGGGTATGACGCGATGCTGTGCTCTTCCCACTCGCGGACAAGCGCCTCGTGGGGCGTAGCCGAACACACAAGGATATCGGCGACGCCCTTGGCCTTCTCGAGCGACTCGCGCACGTGCGGGAACGGCGGCACGCCTTCGACGATGTCGGCAACGGATTCGTTGACGGCGCGACTCCAGCGTAACGCTTGATGCATATCCGGCTCGTCATGTTCGCGGCAATACGCCTCGAGCGCCGGGTTGCCCAGCTTGGATTCTGTCTCGATCCAGCGCCGCAGGTTCGGCACGGCCGGCATCGCGACATTGCGCTCGCGCACCTTATCCCATTCGGCCAGGAGGTCGAACACCATCGTCAGCGCCGGAAACCGGTTGACGCCGCGCCATTTCGAATAGAGGTTCACGAACTCGGCCGCGGCCCGCGCGTATTTCGAGACCGGCTGCAATTTCCAATGCTTGATGATGTTTGGGATGAAACACTCCTTGTGTTTGATCTCCATCGTATCGAAGGCGCAACCGTCCGAGTCGATTGCGATGAAGAACGGTTTGCTGGGTTGATGATTCCTCAAGGCGGCGGCTGGATCGCTCATGTCCGTCATACTCCTCGTCATTCTCGCTCAATCTCGCGCTATGCTGCTCTATACACCCGCAAAGGCGGAGAACCCGCCGTCGATCGGCACCACAATACCCGTCACAAACCGCGAAGCCTCCGAGGCCAGCCACACCAACACGCCTACCAGAAAATCCGGCTCGCCGAACTCGCCCATCGGCGTGTGGTCGATGATGGTCTTGCCGCGCGCGGTCAGTTCGCCCGTCTTCTCATCCAAGAGCAAGAACCGGTTCTGGTCGGTTAGGAAGAATCCGGGCGCGATGGCATTTACCCGCAGCCTGGGATTGTACTCCTGCGCCAGGTGCACGGCGAGCCACTGCGTGAAGTTGCTCACGGCCGCCTTCGCGGCACTGTAACCGGGTATGCGCGTCAGCGGACGGAACGCGTTCATGGACGATATATTGATGATCGATGCCCCGTTCTTGTTGTTCCGCATGCGGTTCACGAACACCTGGCATGGAATGATGGCTCCCGCCACGATGTTCAGGTCGAACACGCGCCGGATCGCATCCGCCGGCAGGTCGAAAAACGTCTGCTCGTTCGACGTTGTGGCCCCTTTCATATTGCCGCCTACCGCGTTCACCAAAACGTCCACCTGGCCGAAGTCCGCGTAGATCGCCTCGCAGCACGCCTCAATGGACTCCTTGCGGAAGGCGTCCATCTGATAGCCCTTCGCGTCTCCGCCCAGTTCCTTGATGGACGCCGCCACGGCTTCGGCCTGGTCCATGCGGACATCCGCGATGGCGACCTTGGCGCCGGCGTACGCCAGGCCCTGCGCCATCGCGCCGCCCAACACGCCGCCGCCGCCGGTGACCACGGCCACTTTGCCTGTCAAATCGAACTGCTTGCTGAAGTCCATGGACAAACACTCCTCTGCCCGATGTCAATTCAGGTAGTACGCGACCTGCGCATTTCTGCTTAACGCGTGGTCCCGCTTGCGGCGCCCTGCTGGCCATGGGCGCATGCCACAGCACGCCTCGATGGCCGGGCGGAAGGGAGCCTACCACACCGTTTCGAGGTGTTCAAGTCGCCTCGTTTGTCGGACTCGGGCCTACGGCGCCGCGATGGTAAACGCGGGGCTCATGGCCCGTAACGAACTGTTCGTGTATGACTGCACACGCAACCGGTAGCTCGGCGCCGGCGTCAGGCCCATCGGCACCGTCCAGGCCCACGCGCCATCGTTGTCCGTCTTGCGGATCATCCAGTCCACGAACGCGCCGCCCTTGTGCAGCGCAATTCGCACATCCGGGCCCACAGCCGGCATATCATTGCATTCCCACGTCACCGAATACGTGCCATTCACCAGCAGCTCGTCGTGGAAGTCCGGATAGGTCCACAGGAGTGGGGGAAGCTCGAGTGTGAAGGGCGCGTCGCTCAGGTCCTTGATCCCCGCATCGCTGTACGCTTGCACGCGGATGCGGTAGCCGTAGCCCGGCGCGAGTTCCGTCGACGGTTTCCAGGAGTACAGGCCGTCGTTCGCCGTCTGACGGTTGATCCAATACAGGAACTCGGTACCCAGGTGCAGGCCTATCCGCACGTCGGCGCCGACCGCGGTGTCGTGCGTGCCCCAGGTGACCGTCTCGATGTCGCCCATGGTCCACATCTCGTCGCCGTTGGGCGCCTTCACGCCCAACGCCTGGATCGAGAACGGCGCGTCGCTCGAGTCGCGGTAGGCATTGTTCGTGTACGACTGGACACGGATCGCGTAGTCATCGGCCGGCTCGGCGGTCGTCCAGACCACCCAGTTATAGGTACCGTCGTTATCCGTGCGGCGGATGATCCAGTCGACAAACTCGCCGGCCTTCTCGAGGCCGAGGCGCACCTCCGGCCCGGCATCGCCCGAGGTGTTCTGCCAGGTGATGGCGTGCGTGGTGCCGCAGCCCCACGCCTCGCCGCCGTTGGGCGCGGTGAGTCTCAGCTCGCCCTCGCCTTCGCCCTCACCTTCACCCTCGCCTTCGCCCTCGCCTTCGCCCTCGCCCTCACCGGCCGTCGTGAACTCGGCCGTGACCGTGATGTCCGTGGTCACGCCAGTGTCCGTACGCGACGCGGTGAGGACGGCATCGCTCCACCGGACGAAAGCATGGCCGTCCAACGCCACCGCCGTGACGGTTGTGCCGTCGCTGCCGTAGGGCACGATCTGCGGCGTCGCGCCGTTGATCCAGCCTCCTGCGCCGGCGTTGTAGGTTAGGGTGCACTTGGTGGCGCCCGAAGCTTCCGGCCCATCACCGGTTTGCTCACCCGCACCGTTGCGGGCGCGAACACGGAAACTATGCGGCGTTGCGCCGTCGAGGCCCGTGACCGTCTTCGTACCCCATACCGCGGCGGTCTGCCACAGCGGTGAGGCACCCAGCGAACCGCTGCTCTGCACCCACCGGGCCTTCGTCGGGCAGTAGATGGCGTATTCCGTGGCCGCGGGATTGCCATCACCCGCGCCGATAGCCACATCCAGCGTCGAGACGCTCGGACTGCCCACCACTGGCGCCACAGGTGTTGACGCCAACGTCCAGGCCGCCAAGTTCGACGTCTTCCCGCTGTCGCCATAAGCGTTGGTGGCGCACACCTGGAACGAATACCGCGTGTTGGGCGTCAGGCCGTCGTACTGCCATTCGCTGATGTCTGCTGCAGTTGTCGTCCGCAACGTCGTGGGCGGGCCCGCACCCGGATCCGCATACACTTTGAAGCCCGTCTCATTGTCCGAATTGTCTTCCCACGTCCAGATGATGGCGCCCGCTTCGATCTCCGCCGTTCCCGGATTACCCGGTGCGGTTGGGACTGGGCACGTCCGGAAATCGTTCTCTTGCCAGCCGTTCCACGGCGTTGTGAACCACCGGCTCCGTTGCTGATACGGCGTGACCGCCGGATGGTAGAGAAGACGCACGCGCCAATGGTTCACACCTGCGCTCAGGCCCGTTACGAGTTCGGACAGCGCTGCGCCGGCCGTGCGGGTATCTGACCAGGTGACCGACGTGACTGTGTCCGTGCCATCGAAGGGCGTGCCCTGCGGCTTCACTTCACATTCGAGCTTCACCTTGCCCCGACCGAAGGGCGTCCGGCCCAACGCGGCCAGGCGAATGCTGTCCGTGCTGTCGCTCCTTCCTGCGGGCCCAATTGGGGCTGCGTCGTCCGTGCGCCGCTGTTGCGGACAAAGACTCAGGCCCCGGTCCACCTCGCCATTGCCATAGAAAACGAAGGCCCGGCCTTCGTCCGTCTGACCGTTGTCGTAGCCGTACGCACCGACAATGACGTCTGCATAGCCGTCTCCATTCACATCGCCCGCAGTCGATACCGAACAGCCGAACCACGCGTCGGCCTGGTTGCTCTCCGCCAGCCAGCTCGACGTAACCGAAAGCCCCGTCTCTGAACCGAGATACACCAATGCCCGGCCCTCGCCCGTTTGCCCGTTCGAGTAGCCTTCCGCGCCAACGACGACATCGGCGTAGCCGTCACCGTTCACGTCCCCCGCCGTAGAGACGGAAGAGCCCATGTGCGCCAATTCCTGATTGCTCTCGGCCGTCCAGTCCGCGCCGGCCGCAAGCCCGGCCGAGGAACCGTAGTACACAAACGCCACACCTTCCTCAAACTGCCCATTGTTATAGTAGTTAACGCCGACTATGATATCGGCGTAGCCGTCACCGTTCACGTCCCCCGCCGTAGAAACTGAGTAGCCCATATACCCGAATTCCTGGTTGCCTTCGGCCGTCCAGTCCGCCGCAGCCGCAAGCCCGGCCGAGGAGCCGTGGTACACAAATACTCCCCCCTCGTTTGCCTCGGCGTTATCGTAACTGCTCGCGCTAACGATCACGTCGGAATAGCCATCGCCGTTCACATCGCCTGCCGTCGACACGGAATGGCCGAACCGGGCTGACTCCTGATCGCTCTCGGCCGTCCAGTCCGCCGTGGTGGAAAGCCCGCTGGCCGAGCCGTGATACACAAACGCACCGCCTTCGTCCGTTTCCCCGTTGTCGTAGTCGCGGGCGCCGACGATGACGTCCGCGTAGCCGTCCCCATTGACGTCTCCCGCCGTCGACACCGAATAGCCGAATTCGGACCAGCTCTGGTCGCTCGTCGTGCTCCAGTTCGACAGGGCGGCAAGGCCGCCCGCCGAGCCGTGATACACGTAGGCCCGGCCCTCATACGTCTCGTAGCCGCACGCGCCGACAATCACATCGTCGTAGCCATCCCCGTTCACGTCCCCTGCGGTCGAGACTGAATAGCCAAAAAACGCGCTCACCGCGTTACTTTCCGCGCTCCAGTTTGCCGTGGCGGAAAGACCGCTTACCGAGCCGTGGTACACGTACGCCCGGCCCTCTTCCGCCTGGCCGCTGTCGTAGTACTGTGCGCTGACGATGACGTCGGCGTAGCCGTCGCCGTTGACGTCGCCTGCAGTCGATACCGAATAGCCAAACTGGGCATAGTCCTGATCGCTCTCCCCCGTCCAGCCCGACGTGGCGGAAAGACCGCTTGCCGAGCCGTGGTACACGAACGCCCGACCCTCGTCGGTTTGGTAATGGTCGTAGGAGTACGCGCCGATCACGACGTCCGCGTAGCCGTCCCCGTTCACATCCCCCGCCGTCGAGACTGACACGCCAAACTGCGCGCTGTCCTGATCACTCTCCGCTGTCCAGTTCGGCGTCGCCAAGACACCCCCGGCTGAGCCGCAGAACACGTAAGCCCGACCCTCGTACGTCTGGCCGTGGCTCTCGGAGTATGCGCCGATGATGACATCGGCGTAGCCGTCACCGTTCACGTCCCCCGCTGTCGACACCGAACCACCGAAGTACGCATATGCCACGTCGCCCTCGCGTGTCCAGGCTGCCGTTGCGGAGAGGCCGGCTGCGGAACCGTGGTACACGTAGGCCTGCCCCTCGCCCGGCATCCCATTCGTGTAGGTCCTCGCGCCGACAATGACGTCGGCATAACCGTCGCCGTTGGCGTCTCCCGCCGTCGAGACTGACCAACCAAAACGGGCAAACTGATGGTCCCCTTCCGCAGTCCAGTTCGGTGTCGCAGCAAGGCCGTCGGCCGAACCGTGGTACACGTACGCCCGACCTTCGCCACTCTCACCATTGTCGTACTCGTGTGCGCCGGCGATGACGTCGGCGTAGCCGTCTCCGTTCACGTCTCCCGCCGTCGAGACTGAATAGCCAAACCATGCCTCGGCCTGGTTGCTCTCGGCGATCCATGCCGCCACCGAGGAAAGGCCGCTTGCCGAGCCGTGGTACACCCATGTCCGGCCCTCATCCGTCTGCCCGTTGTCGTAGCGGTTTGCGCCGACGATGACGTCGGCGTAGCCGTCGCCGTTCACGTCTCCCGCCGTCGACACCGAGACGCCGAAATACGCTTGGTCCTGGTCACTCTCCGCCGTCCAGTTCGGCGTGGCGGAAAGACCGCTTGCCGAGCCATGGTACACGTACGCCCGGCCCTCGTCCGTCTGCCCGTTGTCGTACGCATCTGCGCCGACGATGACGTCTGCATAGCCGTCGCCATTCACATCTCCCGCCGTTGACACCGAGACGCCAAACCAAGCCTCGTCCTGGTCACTTTCCGCCGTCCAAACGGCCGTGGCGGAAAGGCCGGCCGCCGAGCCGTGGTACACAAACGCCCGGCCCTCGTTTGTCTGGCCGTTGTCATAGCAGTATGCGCCGACGATGACGTCCGCGTAGCCATCGCCGTTCACGTCTCCTGCCGTCGAGACCGAATGCCCAAAGTACGCCGACGCCTGATCGCTCTCTGCCGTCCAGGCCGCGCTCGTCGCCAGTGGGTCGACGGTGATGGGAAAGGCAGCCTCTGACGCGTCCACAACGATCCGAAGCGTCTGCGACAGATCGGACCGATCGGACGGATCCGACCGATCAGCAGCGACAAGTGCCAGGTGCGCGGGCAATTCCTTCCCGTCGGCATCGTAGGCTTTGAGCTGGCCATAGTGGATGACACCGACGCCCCCGGCGCTCAGAAACTCCACTGTTTCGCCGTCCGGCATCATACCCGGCACAAGATCGCCGCGCACCGCGAGTTCCAGCACAAGCTCTTCGCCTGGGCCCCCAGGCGCCGACGCAATCGTGAAACCCTGTTCGAGGCCCTGCTCGGTATTGACGTACCATTCCGCGACCGGCCCGCGCCGAAACTCGATGCGACTGCCCTTGATGTCCGCAGAGGGGCGGCCGTCCACATCTACCGCTACGGGCGGAAGACTCGCGCCGCAGAAATCCACCACTTCGAGGCCCCACATCCACGTCGGCTCCGATTCCGTCCGCCGCACCGTGCGAAAGCCGTGTTCGGTGAAATACGTGCGCAGATCCTGCGCGCGGTTCGCGCCGTGCCATGCCGCCGGCACGTCCGGCAGACAGGTGCGCTCCTGCCACGTGATGTGATACTCGGACTGCGCAATATCGTGTTGGACTTGGCCCCACCAGTCGCTCGGCACGTCGGCCGGCGGCGACGCCGTGCCGGGACTGCTGTCCGGGGGCAGGGCGAGAGCCACACCGGTCACCATCAAGACGGCAAACCACCCCATAATCCGAAGACTTGACATCCGTTATCTCCCCTGGTGGCTATTCGGAGAACAGCACACTTCCCCTTCTCACCATTCGGAACCCACACGAACCTCGAGCGTAGGGCGGCTACGCGGCCGCCCCGCCGCAATAACCTTACTCATATTTTACATTTACCTGACTGCCCTGTCAATTCGTCGGCTACATGCGCATCCATACATTTTCCGGTAGAAGGGAATTGAATGAGCGCGTGCTTTGGCGCTAACGTACCCAATGGCCATTTGACTCAGGGCGACATGACCCGCTCAAACGCGAGAGAGGAGATGGCAACATCATGACGACACTTAGCCGTAGGCAATTCCTGGGAATGACCGCCATCGGCTCGACGGCTACGATCCTGCGCGCCTCGGCTGAGACAACCGCCGCCGGTCCCAAACGGCCCAACGTGGTCCTCATCATCTCGGACGATCAGGGCTACACCGACTACGGCTTCATGGGCCACGACACGATCAAGACGCCGCGTCTGGACCAACTGGCTGACGAGAGCGTCGTGTTCACGCGCGGATACGTCACCTCGGCCCTATGTTCGCCATCACTGGCCACGATGCTGACCGGTCTCTATCCCCATCAGCACCGCATGACCGGCAACGATCCCGTGAACAAGGACGACCGGCCGCTGTGGTACGCGGCCTTCGAGCGGTGTCCGCGCTTGCCGGCCCTCCTTGCCGATGCCGGCTACGTCAGCTTCCAGTCCGGCAAGTTCTGGATGGGCCACTTCGAGCGCGGCGGATTCACGGACGGCATGACCGTCAAAGGCCGCCACGGCGAAGACGGCCTCGTCATCGGTCGCGAAACCATGCAGCCGATATTCGACTTCGTCGACAAGGCTCACGCCAATGGCAAGCCCTTCTTCGTATGGTATGCGCCATTCATGCCCCATCAACCGCACACGCCGCCCGAACGCATCCTCGAGAAGTATGCCGCGGCCGGCGACAAGGCCAAGTACTACGCCATGTGCGAGTGGTTCGACGAGACCTGCGGCCAATTACTCGACCACCTCGACGCCCAAGGGCTCCGCGACAACACCGTCATTGTCTACATCTGCGACAACGGTTGGCCGGCCGAGGTGAAGAACTCGCCCTACGAACTCGGCGTACGCACGCCCATCATGATCCGGTGGCCGGGGCGCGTCGAGCCGCGCATGGACACCGTCAACCTGGCCAGCAACATCGACCTCGTGCCGACGATCCTCGCGGTGTGCGGCCTCGAGCCAACGCCCGACATGCCGGGCCTCGACCTGCTCGACAGCGACGCCGTTGCCACGCGCAAGGTTATCTTCGGCGAGAACTTCTGCCACGACATGGCCGACGTCGACGCGCCCGCCAAGAGCCTACGCAACCGAACCTGCATCCAGGGCGACTGGAAGCTCATCGCGTGGCAGAATCCCGCTCCGGCCGTCAAGACCAATAACCCGGCACGGAAGACGGAATCCGACTTCGAACTCTACGACCTAAAGAACGACCCCACCGAGACCAACAACCTCGCGGAAGCTCAGTCGGACAAGGTTGCCGAAATGCGCCGGCTCCTCGACGCATGGTGGTCGCCCAAGTAGACCCACGCCGGGATCTCCCGAAGTGTGCCTTGTCGGTTGTCCTATCCCGCCAATTCAGGTACACTTCAGTGAGAAAAACCATTGACAGTGGCCTTTTCCCGTTCTTTCGATTAGAGGAGCGTTCCTGAGTGGTGTCGTTGTCAGTCTGGAAGACGCGGCCGCGATTCTGCCGCGTGGCGTGCGTTCCGCTCGCATTCGTTGTGTTCTGCTCCCTTGCGGCCGGCCAGGCCGAATCCAACCTACCGGATCCCGGGCAGGTATTGCGGGCGCACGGCCTGGATGCCGCGGCGTGCCAAGTACTCGTGACCTGGCATGAGCGCCTTCGCGATGGCGAGGGACCGCTGGTTATCGGCTGCCGAGTCCTGAGAGAATCCGGTGTTGCGCCAGTGGATATTTACACCGATGCAGACGGTAATCCTATTGATAATAATGGCTTACGCGCCATGGGGATGCACGCGAAGCGGTGGGGAGACACCCATCGCTGGCAAGGGCCGTCCTCGAGCGGGGGGCCGAAATTGCTGATACCGCCACCGCGCCCTGTGAGCGCAGCCGCCCGCACCGGCCCGAGCGCCTTTGTCGGGCTGGGCCAGATCGACATCGAGAGAGTCCTCGAAGAAGATGCCAGCGGCGAATCGACTGCCGAGAAAGGCCTGGCGCGCACCGGCGTGTTCCAGGATTTGGCGCAGCCGATCTCGATTGATGGCGCTACGGTTTCGGACGGCGCGTGGGAGGCACTTGCCGACGGCGCACATCTGTGGGCGGGCACGATCTACTCGCCCGAAGCCGTCGGCCAGCGCGTACATTTCGGCAGACTCGAACTTCCGGCCGGCGCGCGCGTCGTGGTTTACAACCTGCTCGATCCCACCGAGTGCTACGGCCCATTTGTGGGCCCTCCGCCGGACGAGTCCGACCTGTGGACACCAACCTGTTTCGCCGACGCGGTGACGATCGAGTGCTACGTGCCGGGGGATGTCTCCCTGGACACGGTGCACATCAAGATCGACCGTATCGTGCACCATTACCTGAAGTTCGAGGACTGGCCCGGCCTCAAGGCTGCCGGAACGTGCAACCTTGACGTCGGTTGCGACTCCGGTTGGCCCGACACGGTAAGCGACACCGCCGCCCGTTGGGCCACCACAGCCCTCGGCGTCGGCGGTATCGGCACCATTGGCAGTGCAGGAAGCCTTTGGTGCACCGGCACGTTGATCGCCGACAGCGATCCGGAAACCGACACGCCGTACTTCCTCACCGCCAACCACTGCGTCGGTAGCGCGTCCAAGGCTTCTAGTATCGAGATCTACTGGCGCTACCAGCGGCCCGCCTGCGGCGAGAGCGTGCCGAGCCCTGCGACGGTACCGCGCACCACCGGCGGCGCCGACTACCTCGCGGGCTCGTACTACAGCACCGGCAACGACTTCACGTTCCTGCGCCTGCGCAACGACCCTCCGGCGGGAATCACCTTCGTCGGATGGTCCGGCGCGGCGCCCGATACCGGGATCGGCATCGTCTGCGTCCATCACCCCAATGGCGACTACAAACGGATCACCTTCGGCACGCTGACCAACGTGACAGACCCCTGCGGCTACTCGCCGCCCTCGCGAGAACGCTATCACCAGGCCTCGTGGTACGCCGGGACCACCGAGCACGGCTCCTCCGGTTCGCCCCTGCTCGATGCATCGCAGCAGCGGATCATCGGCCAGCTCTACGGCGGATACGCGTCGTGCGCCCAGCCACAATGCTGCGATTACTATGGCCGGTTCGACCTGACCTATCCGGTGGTCGAGACGTGGCTGGCCGCATCGCACGATCCATACGATGTGGACTTCTCAGGCACCGTTGACGCGGCGGACCTCCAGGCCGTCGTGAACGCGGCCTTGGGCATCACGCCCCTCGCGTCGGCTGACGTAGACGATTCGGGCCTGGTGGATGCCGTCGATGTCCAACTCCTTATCATCGCCCTGCTTGAGCCAACGGAATAGGGGGCCATCGTGCTGTCCGCAAGAACCGCCATCATGCTCCTGCTTGGTGCCGTTCTGCTAGCTTCCTTTCCCGCCTCGGCCGAGGCCTGCCGAGACTGCGGTGAACCATCGTTTCCCGAGGCGGTGGCGATCTTGGCGGCAAACGGCTATCCGGCCGACCGGTACGAGGTTCTGCTCACGTGGCTCGAGTGCGCGCCCGCGTCCGACGCGGCCTATGTCCAAGGCTATCACGTTCTCGACCGCGAATCCGGCGACACGCTGGACCTCTACGGCGACGGTCGTGGCACGCTCCTGACCGCGTCCGAAGTAACCGCCCTTGGGATTCGCCCCAAGAGCTGGGATCTGTCGCCCATCGAGCAGTCGGCCGAGCCGACGGCAGGCATCGGCAAGGCGTTCGGATCCATCCCTGGGGCGCGCGGCGTCGAACTGGGGCTTCCTGCACCCAACGTCGTAGAACTGCCGTCCATTCCTCTGGCCGACATCCTTGCCGAGGACGAGAGCGGCGCGTCGAGCCCCGGCAAAGGCGTGACACGCATCGGCGTGTTCCAGGAATTTGCCCGGGCCGTCGCCGTGGACGGCCACGAGGTTACGGCGGGCGCGTGGCGCGATCTCGAAGGCGGCGGTGCCTTGTGGTCGGTGTCCATCCTCTCGCCGGATGCGAAAGGCCAGCGCGTGTGCATCGACGCACTCGAGCTGCCCGACGGGGCCGAGCTCGTCGTGTACAACGCGCTATGCCCCCGCGAGGCCTACGGCCCCTTCCACGAGATTCCGGCCGATGATCCGACGTTGTGGTTACCGACGTGTTTCGGGGAAGTCGTTACCCTCGAGTGTTTCGTGCCCGCGGCAGGCCGGATTGCGGAGGTCCGACTGACCTCGAAGCGCATCGCCCATGTGTACAAGGATTTCGGCAGCCTTCCCTGGAAAGCCGCGGCGTGGTGCAATCTCGATCTCTCGTGCTATCCGGAGTGGGCGACAGCAGCCCTCGGCGTAGCCGGCATCGGCACCATCGGCACTGCCGGAGACCTCTGGTGCACCGGCTCGCTCATCGCCGATACGGATCCGAGTTCCGAGATTCCGTACATTCTCACGGCGAATCACTGCGTGTCGGCCCAAAAAGCGCGCCCGGCATCCACCTGCGAGTTCTATTGGCTCTACCACACGGATTCCTGCGATGGGGTCGCGCCCGACCCAACGACCGTGCCGCGCACCACCGGCGGCGCGGACTATCTCGTCGGCACGACATTGACCGGCGGCACGGACTTCACGCTGATGCGGCTCCGGGCGGCGCCGCCGGCCGGCCTGACCCATCTCGGATGGACTACGGCGCACCAGGCCACCGACACCGCGGTGACGTGCATCCACCATCCGCGCGGCGACTACAAACGGATCTCGTTCGGTACGGCCACCGACCGGACGGACACCTGCTGGACAGCGCATCCTTCCACCACGCGGTACATTCAGGTCACTTGGAATGAGGGCACCACCGAAGGCGGCTCTTCCGGGAGTCCGCTCTTCGACACTGAAACCGGCCAGATCGTCGGCCAACTATACGGCGGCTACGCGTCCTGTTCCGCGCCGCTCTGTCCGGACTACTACGGCCGCTTCGAGATCAGCTTTCCGCTGTTGATGGCCTATCTCCACCCATTCTCGGAACCGCCCGAGGCACGTTTTGATGGGGGCGCGCAGACAATCGATGAGGATGACACCGTGGTGATGCTCACCGTCTCCCTGGACCACGCGCCCGGCACGGGCATGGCCTCCGTTCGCTGCGCGTACTCGAATGCATCGGCCAAGGCCGGCCAGGACTACATGGTGACAACGGAAGTGCTGGAGTTCGCGCCCACCGAGTTCGAGAAGACATTCTCGCTCACCGTTCTTGAGGATACGCATCACGAGGCGGACGAGACCATCGTGGTAGCGCTGACGGAGCCCGTCGGCTGCACCCTCGCCGCGGACTACAGCCCCGCGGTAATCACGATTCTGGACGACGATCCCGACGGCGACGACGATGGCCTTTCCGACTACGACGAGACTAACGGCGTGTTCGGCTACTTCACAAATCCCGATGATCCCGATACCGACGGCGACGGTCACAGCGATGGTGCAGAGATCGCCGCCGGAACCGATCCCACCGACGAGAACAGCTATCCGCCGGCCATCTCCACCTTCGCTGTGCCCTGGTTCTACTCCGCGCCCAGCGCCTCCTCCATGAAACCGTAGGCAATTCCGCCGTTCCAGGCGTGGCCGCCCGGGAACGTGTGTTGGCGCGCCTTCATCGACACACCGAACACATCGTAACCTCGCACGATCTTGCGATAGCCGTCGCGCGTGCAGGCCACGGGAAAGCAGCCATCCTCGATAGCGCTCTCGAAGAGTACCGGCCTGGGCGCGATCAGGATATGGACCTCGGCGACATCGCACGTCTCGAGCAGGCCCGGCAACAGCCAACACACGCAGTTCGGCTTGCTGAGCACGCCCTCGGTCGTACACATCCACCCGCTCACAACGGCCGCCTTGAGTCGCAGGTCGCTCGCCGCCAGCCACATCGACCACTCGCCGCCCATGCTCAGCCCCGCGACGCCGATGCGCTCCGTGTCGACTTCCGGCCGCTGCTCGGTCATGTCCACCTGCCGCATCAGGTTCCACAACTGGTTGGCCGCGTAGGTGAAGTGGGCGAGACTCGGCGCGATGGTGACGAAACCTCGCCGTGCGTATTCCGCGGCGAAACCATGGTACTCGGTGCCGGCATCGTGAACCTTGTGCCGATCGCCGCCGTGGCCGTGTAGGCAGACCATCGCCGGAAACGGCCCGTCGCCATCCGGAATCGTGAGCGTCGCCTCAAGGCGCTCGCCCTCGTTGCTCGTGTACGTGACGTCCGCCTGGCGGTATCCTTCCTTCTGCGCGAAGCCGCCCACCTCGACATCCAACGGCCGATCCGACCTCGGATTCTGCGCCTCCACCAGCCCGAGGAGCCGCGTCCGTACCTGGTCTTGCCAGGCGCGCGCCTCGGCCTCCGTGGCCGCCGTGAACGGCATCAGGTACGATTCCGGCACGGACACCTCGCCCGCCGCCGCTGCCACCAAGTTGAAAAGCAACAAGGCCATCACGTCATCCTCCTAGTTCGCGCCCTGCGCCCCGAGCGCCAGCTCATCATCCACCAGCGAGGTATCGTTGGGATTCGGCACATGGAAATACGTGGTCACGCCCTCCGGATCCGGAAACTCCGTAAGGGCAAGTTCCCAGTCGTGCCGCGCGTGGGGATACCAACTTGTCGTGCGCCACGCCTTCACGCTGCACTTTAGGCCGCCCGGCCGTACCGAGTCGTTGGGCTCGACCTTACCCAGCGTGGCCGGATCGATGGTGATGACGCGCAGATCCTCCGACGTGACGCGCGGATTTTGGGCGAGGTTCAGGCAGAAGACCGTCGGGCCGTACATCACCGCTACGCGTCCGGCCTGGGCCTTGCGTCCCTTCACCAAACGCGGCTGCATGGGCATGGTGACTGCAACTCGATCGCCTGCCTGCCACGCACGCTGCACCGTGTGAAATGTGCCGGCCTCAGCGTCCTGAATCGGCTCGTCGTTGACCTGCACCGTCGCTTCGGAGCACCAGCGCGGTATGCGCAGGCGCAAAGCGAACGCTGTCGACTGACTCGGCTCGACGTGCAGCACAACATCACCCGACGTTGGATAATCCGTCTCTTGCGAAATGGCGACGCGCGTGCCGCCGACCTCGACCGTTGCCTTCGACGCGGCGTACAGGTTCACGGCGATACCGTCCTCGGTGCCGTAGTAGACCATCGACGGCAACTCGGCCACGATGCGCCGGTAGTTGCACGGGCAGCAATAGGTGTCCTTGTCGAAGTAGACTCTCGGCCCTTCGAAAGGCGCGTAGTACCGGATTTGGCGGCCGTCCGGCGACTGCGCGGCGAACAGGGCGTTGAAGATGGCCCGTTCCATCACGTCGCCATACAACGGGTTACCGTCCTGGCGCAGGAGTTCATCGAGGAATCGCACGAGGTAGGCCGTAGCGCACGTCTCGCCGAGGTTGGCGAGGCCGTCTTGCGTATCGTGCCAACACTCATGTTGCCCGCACGCGCCGGTGATGACGAGGCCGTCCTCCTTGAGCATGAAATCCATGGCCCGCTGCGTGCTCGCTCGCAAGGCGGGATTCGGCTCGATGCGATCGAGTCGGACTTGAGCGAGGCATCGCGCCAGGTACGCATAGGCGTGGCCCTGGATAGCGCCCCAGCGGCCAAGAACGATCGGGCCGTCCCATGCCGGCAGCGACAGGAACTCCTTGGCGGCGGCGAGATACTTGGCATCGTGGCACGCATCGTACAAGGCCAGCAACGCCGGTTCGAAACCGGTGACGCCCATGTACGTCGTGATGTCCCACGGCTCCTCGTGCGGATCCGCCTGCCACCGGCCGATGACGTAATCGGCGGCCTTCTTCGCGGCATCGAGCGATGCGGCCTTGCCGAAGAACCGGTAGTCCATGGTGAGGCCATAGATCAGGTAGCCTATCTCATGAATATCCCACAGCGACCAGATCCGCTTCTCGGGCACGAACATGCCGATGTAGCCGTCCGGCTCCTGGATGGCGATGATTTCGCGGACGACGTGGTCCTTCTTCGCGAGCACCTTCTCGTCGCCGGTGTAGGCGCCAAACCGGACCAGCGCATCGATGAGCTTGCCCAGGCCGATATAGCCGCCCGTTGCCGTGCGCTCGCGAAACGGTTCGAGGAAATCGCCGTCCGCATCAAGCACCATGAGGTTATTATCGACGGTAACGTCGATCCGCCTGCCGATTTCTCCGCCAACCTTCACGTTACGCACGTCGACGACCTCGAAACCCGCCGCCTGCGAAATGCCACCGCCCATGGTCAAGACTCCTCCGAGCAAGATAGATACCAAGCGTCTCAACGCGGTACGCCTCCTTCGTTTCACCGTAACCAAACGCCCTGTCGGCATCCGGCGTACACCGTGCAGACAGGGCGCGTTGGCTTGAATAGACTCTTGATCGCTACCGGTTCTGGAGTTTCTTCGCGGTGGCGATGGAACCGATGTGCTTGTCCATACCGATCTCGTAATCGAGGATCGGATTGCCCTTGCCCGTCTGACGGCAGCGCTGTTTGATCCACTTGTTCATCCGCGCACGGAGCGTTTCGACGATCTGAGGCTCCTTGTCGGCGAGGTTGTTCGCCTCCTCGGGGTCCTCGATGAGGTTGTACAACTCGACGGGCGGCTTGTGATGGAAATCCGGCTCGAGGGCATCCCAGAACTTCCAGATCGGCGTACGCCAGCCCTGCTTGCGCATCCAGGTGCACTCGCTGATGTAGAACTCGGAGCGCTGACTGTTCTCGGTGTCGGTGAAATACGGCACGTTGGACTTGCCGTCGAACTTCACGCCCTTGGCAAACCGTTTCAAACCGCACAAGTCGAGCACCGTCGGCATCAGGTCTTGGTGGAGCGAATACGCCTTGCTCCGCGCGCCCTCGGGCACCTTCTTGTTGCCGGCCCAGTAAAAGATCAGCGGCACGACCAGCGTCGGCTCATACAGGCCGTGGTGGTCGAAGTGGAGGTCGTGGTCGTAGAGCGTCTCGCCGTGATCGCCGGTGACGACGATGAGCGTGTCCTCTTCGCAGCCCAGTTCCTCGACGCGCGTCAGGATCCGTTGACAGCATGCGTCCATGTACGCAAGCTCGCCATCGTATTGCGCGATCACATAATCGGCGTCGCGACAGCCCGGCGGGACCCACGACTTGTGGAAGTCCGCAAACGGTTTGAAGTCGTACACCTTCTTCATCGTGTACGGAAGCTTCTTCGAGCACGGATCCTTCGAGTAGAACATCTTGTCGTAGGGAGCGGGGGGGAGGTACGGCGAATGCGGGTCCATGTGACGCAGGAACAGCAGCCACGGCTTACCCGACTTGTTCATTTTCTCGAGGGCCGGCACTGCCACCGCGTTCAGGTTCTCGGCCTTGCGCGCCGGACGATCCTCCCACGACACCCAGCCTTCGAAGTTCAAGTACTTGTTGAAGCCGCGATAGAACTCGCCGCCGAATCCCACGCATGTCGTCGTGTAGCCGGCCTGGCGCAGGATCTCGGGCAGCGTAGGCTGCGTCTTGTCCAACGGCCCCTTTGGCCCCAGCGAGACCATTTGCGTGGCGATGACGTCGCGCCCCGTGAGGATGCTCGAGTACGCCGGCGTCGTGGGAACGTACGCGCTGAACGCATTCTCGATGAGCGTGCCCTTGGCGGCCAACCGGTCGAAATACGGCGTTGTCAACCGGGGATAGCCATAGCAGCTCATGTGGTCGCGACGGATACTGTCGATGGCAAACATCAGGATATTCGGAAATCGCTTCGGCATACGGTCGTTCTCCTATCTTCCGCCACATGCCTTGAGGCATGCGTTCAAGTAGCCATAGCTTTCGGCGGCGATGATGGCGCACTGCGCGACATCGTAGTTTCCCGCGCCGATAACTTCAAGATTGACCGGGCCGTCGTAGCCGGCGTCGACCATGACCTGGCAGTAGCCGGCGAGATCGATATCGCCGCGGCCGCACGCCTGTAGCTCCGGCGCGCCCGGACTTGGCCCAGGCCCTTTGCAGTCGCGAATGTGAATGTGTTTGACGCGGCGGATCACCTGCTTCAGCGCGTCCTTCGGCACCTCCCCGCCGCGGTGGATGTGACTCGGATCCATGTCGATGCCGAAGGCCGGCGACGTGATCCGCTTCATTGCTTCGAGGGTGCTCGGCGTGCTCCAAATCGACGCGCCGACATGGGCCTTCACGCACAAGGTCATGCCGAAGGGCTCCGCCAGCTCAGCCAAGTGCGCCAGGCTGTCGATGCACTGGTCGAGATCCTCAGGCACATCCTTTTTGCCGCCCGGCCCGACATTGACCACCGGAATGCCGATTTCGGCGCCGGCTTCGTATGCGCGCAGCAAGCGCTCCTCATCCTGCGCGCCTTCCTCCATCGCCGTGATCGGCAACTCGAGATCCTGCGAGATCGCCTTGATTTCCGCGGCATCCTGCTTCCACGTGTCGAGACACAGGTGCTCGCACATGCCCTTGAGTGCCGAGATCTCCGCCGCGTCGTAGCCCGCCCACTTGATGTGTTGCATGGCTGTGCGAAAATCGTGTTTCCCAAAAAGAACCGTGTTTACGCCCAGTTTCACCATCGCTTCAACCTCTGGAAAAACAGGGACTGACACCAGCGAAGCGAAGCGGAGACGTGTCTGTCCCTGTTCTTCTGTTTCATGCCGGAAAGAATCCACTCAACGGAAAACGGGGACTGACTCCCTTCGAGTCTTCGAGAAGGGCTGTCTGTCCCCGCTTTCCGTTCCCGATCACCACGACTTACCACACTGGATCTTGCGATTTGCGTTGCTGCCTTGCCGGAAACAGGAACTGACTCCCTTCGAGTCTTCGAGAAGGGCGGTCTGTCCCGTTTTCCGGCCACCAAAACCAACATCGTTCACCCCATCAGAACTTGTAGTCGACGTCAATAACCTTCCCCGTCTCCCAGGACTTGATACACGCCTCGATAATCGTCTGGCACTTCAGCGCGTCCAATCCGGATCCGTCGATCTGGCTCGGGGCCGCTTTCTCGGTGTTCTGTTCGAGCCAGCGGTGAATCCGGCTCGGGAAGGTCTCGCCGAAGCCCGTCATCGCGCCGAGATGCGTGTAGGTTTCCTTCTCGGTGTTCACGCGGTTGTTGAACGTGAGGACTTCGCAGGCCTCCTCGAGGACGAACCGCCCCTTGCTCCCGGTGACCTCGCACCGCTCGAGGCCGAAGCCGCCGCCGGCATCGTAGCTACCCGTCAAGTGGCCAACCACGCCATTTTTGAACAGCATGTTCGCTTGGAGGTTCGACCAGCACACGCGCTGCTTGCCTTCGAGCGTGTTGCCGCGCAGAAAGAACGCCTGCACCTTCACGACGTCGCCGCAGAAGTACCGCATCACGTCGATCGAGTGCGGATGCAGCGCACGAATATGGAAGTGAGGCGAGGTCTCGTTGCCATTGTTGATCCACATCGTCATGTTGATGATGTGCAACCGGCCCAGCCTCCCGGACTCGACCCATTCCTTAGCCAAACGGGCCGCCGGCGTGAACCGATGGTTCAGGTTGACGGCATAGCGCAGCCGCTTCTTCTTGGCCAGCGCCACCATCTGCCTTGCTTTCGGCAACTCGTTCGAGATCGGTTTCTCGCCGAGCGTCGGAATGCCGCCCGCCAGCAACTCCATCGTCGGCTTGTAATGATCGCCGCCGTTCTCCTTGCCCGCCGCACACATGCTCGCGCAATCGATCTTGATGCCCGACTTGAGTAGATCCTTCACGCTGTAGAACGCCGGGCAGCCGTACTCGGCCGCCGCGCGATCCGCTCGCTCCTTGATGATGTCGCATACCGCCACCACCTCGGCCAACGGATCCTTCATGTAGCACCGGGCATGGAGGTTTCCAATGCCGCCCATTCCCACAACCGCAACTTTCAGCGCCATAGTCCATTCCTTTCCTTACACAACCTAACCGAGCGATGATCGGATACGCGCCCGCGCCAGTTTACGCCCAGTCTTTTGCAGGCACAATGGCCTTGCCTTGCAGCGAGGATTGCTCGGCGGCCTCGAGCACTGCGATCACGCGCCGCGAACTCTCCGGCGTGACCACGAGCGGCTCGCCCAGCATCAAGTGATCCGTTACGTTCCGATAGTAGGCGTGCCAATCGGACTCCTTATACGGAATCTCGCAGTCGACCCGCGATCCGTCCTTGAACGTGACCACTTTGAACTTCCCGACATCCGAGCCGAGATCGGTGAGGCCGCCCTTCGTACCGAGGATACGCCACCGCGTCTTCGGCGCCGCCGCGAGGTACGACCACTCGATGGTGGCGTGGCACCCGTTGGCGAACCGTACCGACGCCAGGCAGTGATCCTCATTCGTCACGTCATGCCATACCGCTTTGTGCACGAAGTGTCCACTGACCTCGGCGATCTTCGCCGGCACAAGGCCCAGCACCCAGTCCGTGCAATGGGCGCCCCAATCCAGGAACGCGCCGCCCGAGATTCGTTTGTCCGAACGCCACCAGTAGCTCGGATGGCCGTAGTGGCCCATGAACAACTCGATCTGAAACACGTCGCCCAAGAGGCCCCGCGCCACGATGTCTTTGATCGCCATGTAGTCGCCGTCCCAGCGCCGATTGTGGAACACGCTGAGCATGCGCTTGTTCTTGCGCGCCGCGGCGATCATGGCCGCGCCTTCCTTGGCGCTGACGCACATCGGCTTCTCGGTAACCGTGTGCCGGCCGGCATTGAGACACTGCTCGACGAGACGCGCGTGCACGTTGTGCTCGGTGCAGACCGCCACGAGTTCGACACTCGATTTCTTCAGCATCGTCGTGGCTGACGCGAACGTCTCGATGCCCGGCCACTCGGCTTGGGCCGCTTCGCGCCGATCGGCACGGAGGTCGCAGGCCGCCACCACGTCGAGGCCGGCCTTTTGCATGCTCTCGAGGTGCAGCCGCGCGATGTTGAACGACGGACCGTAGCCGATGCAGCCCGCCTTGAGCGGCGCGCGCGGTTTGCGTCCGAGCGCCCAGTCGAGGCCGCGTACCGTCAACTTCTGAAAGCTTGGATGATTGAACGCCCGCTCATCGTGGCCCAGCGCCAAGTAGAACACTCTGCCGTCGCCGTACGGCTTGATATAGGCCATGGGATGGGTCTTGTTGTGCCACTGAGCCGTCGCCAGGACCTCGACGCGGTCTTCATCCACACCGTCCATGATGTAGAACTCATCGGAAATGCGGAAGTCCCCCATCCGATCCGTAATCCAGCATTTGCCGCCGTGAATGGTCACCGGGAACTCGATCACCGGCCCGTGCGACTTGAACACGCCGCCGATCATGTCGATGTAACCGGCGTTCTCCTGCCACGAGGCCGTGGCCGAGTGCAGGCCCACGAACGCGCCGCCGCCCTTCACGAATCCCAGCAGGCCGGCCTCCTGGTCGCGCGTAAGCTTGCCGCCCTGCGTGTAGGCCACCACCGCGTCGAACCGATCAATGGCGCCCTTCTTCAGCGCCTGGTGATCCTCCGTCACTTCGACAACATATCGCCCCGTGCTCTCGAACAACTCACGAAGCCATTCGCCGGCGCACTCGAAGGGATGCCATTGGCCTCCCACCAATACAAGGACTCTCTTCTTCGCCATTCCGGAAGCCTTTCTCATTCATGCCCCAATGACCGCCGATTTCGGCGCGGCGATTCTATGCGGTTCGGCGAGGAAAAACAAATGCTCGGCGTGTCCGCTTATGCGTCGAGATGTCTCGCGATGCCGCAGGCGTGGCAGGAAGGATTCGACTGGCACCAGTCCTGGTAGATTTGGAGGAGGCCTTGCTGCGTGCGGAAGGTCAGCCGCCGAGGAGGTTCTTCGCCGTACATGCGCGGCACCATGCGTTTGAGGATGTGGTTGTCAGCCTCTTTAGGCAACGCCTCGAAGAACTCGAGCACGCGCTCTTCCTTGGTCCGATCGCGATGTTGTCGCGCCGACGCGAGGCCCAGTGGAACGAAGACGTTGCCGATGATCGAGCGGATGCGACCCGAACCCAACGGCGCAGCGGCTCGATCGAGTGCCTTGCCCATCCACGTGCAGTGATCGGCCCAGAAACCCATCGCGCCCGGGAACAGCGACTCAAACGCGCGACGGCGGGCCGTCGCCGATAGGTCGACCTCCCAGATCTCGTCGAGCGAGTCGGCCAGGCCTTTCGCCGCCGTGCGCGCGATGAATCGCGTCGCGCCGGCCAACCGCCGCTCCGGATAGTTCGTCGGCCGAACGCCTACGCGCCGCCACGTCATCGGCAAACTGCGCAGGCCGGGGAGATGCTCGCGCCGGAGGGCATCCAATCGCGTGAAATGCGGCGGGGATTCCGCGAGGACCTCGGGCAGTAGTCCGGCGATCTGCAGCAACGCCGTCTCGAGAATCAACGGATCCTGAAGAGCGAGTTGGCGCGCGCGATCATAGGGGAACTGCCGCGACACCACGCGAAAATGGTGTTTGAAATGGCTGTAGCCGCAGGATTCCATCAGCGACTCGTAGGCGGCCTGATCGGCGCCGGCGCGATCCGCGCGTTCACGCACCGCGCGGGCCTTATTCAGCATCCGCCACTCGCCGGCCAACCCAAGCAGTCTCTCGAGGCGCGCACCGTCTCCCGCTTGTGCCACGACTGCGCACCGGCCCTGCACTTGCGACGCCTGATACGGATAGTCATCGAGATCCAAGCGATCCGCAATGGCGCGTATGTCTTCGCTGAGGTAGCGGCCGAGGAGTAGGCGTGGCACACGGCGGCCTTTCGATGTCTCCGTAACGTTTGGCCGCGATTCTGCGCCCAGCACGACCTCGAGCAACACCTCATCGTACCGCGCGTCCTGATGGTGGCCGTGTTGACGCCATGCGCCGGCGTCCAAGTGTACCTCGACATCGCCCGTGCGCACGTTGCCATTGAACGACAATTGGGCGCCTCGGAAATCCGGCCCCGCCTCGTGATTCCACCAGCCCGGCGACAACACCTTCAGCGCCTGGCCCTGATCCGTGCAGAGACCCTCGTCGGAGAAGAGCTGGTCGTACCAGATGCACTGGACCACGTGCTCCGGCACGGCGGCGCTCGTCTCGCGCACGCACGCACTCAGCGTACGCATGCGCCCGTATTCTTCCGAGAACGTCCTCGCCGTGCGTTCTGTCGTCATTGTCTCCATCGGCTGTGCGACCTCGGTTTGCATGCCGCTACATGCTCACGAACACGTCCCGTTACCCTGATAGTATAAACCACTCCATGCGTAATTGCACTCGCTGCCCGACGCTAGTACGTAGTGCGGGCTTCAGCCCGTCAAGCGCGTCACCGTTGTGGCGAGGTCCACACATTCTTCTGGTAGCGTGGAGAATAGTGGAAAGATAGCGGAAGACGGAGATAGGCGGCAGGACAAGACCACAATGCACGATCAGTGAGAGCTGCGTGCTTTCTTATGTTCCGGTGCTCTTGTGCCTGGTGTTCTGGTGTCTGGCGCTCTGCGCGGCTCGGCGTTCTCGGCGACTCTGCGATGAATGGGCTTCGGTACTTCTCAACGCGGAGGACGCGGATCCCGCAAAGGCTCGCGGAGGAAAACACCCCACCCGGCCTCCCCGCAGGCGGGGAGGAGGCAGAACGTTACGCAAGCAGGCAGGGCGTTCCCCCCGTTTACGGGGGGATTGAGGGGGGTGTGCTTGCGGGGTGAACCGAAGGGGTACTGGCAGTCACCCCATTGCGCAGAACCAATCTGCGCCAACGCGGCGCGGTAGTTGGCGCACGATGATCGTGCGCTGATCCGGAGGGCTGGGCGTCCTCGGCAGCCGCGAACCACGCCCGAAGCCTTCATCGCGAGAGTCCGTCGTGCTCGTCGTGTCCGTTGCGGTTCGTGTTCCCTCGTTCCCACGGTCTCCGTGGGAATGCAGATCCGGCGATCAAGAAAGAGTCGATCCAAACGGGCCAAAGCCCGCACTACGTACACCATTGCACTTCCCGACGGATTGGGGTAGGCTATTCCCATGATTCGACAACAACACGGGTACCTTGTTAGGAATCCCCGGTCTGTGACTCGGAAGAGAAGATCCCGTGAATGAAAGGGACTCATACAGGGCGGCTATCAGACAGGCCCGAGGCCCGGCGTTGCGCAAGTTGCTCTTTCATCCGCGTCAGACCATGCGTTTGATATGGTTCTTTTGGGGCTTTTGCGCAGGGGAACGCCAACTCAGGAAGGGCTGTTGCGGACGAGCGCTTAGCCTCTTTCAGAAGTGCATGGAGCGGGCGACGGGAACCTCCCAGGCGTTCGAGCCTCTGTGTCTCGAGTCCATCGCCAAGTGCTATGAGGGGATGGGCCAGGAAGACGCGGCGCGATCAGCGAGGGAGAGAGCCCTGATGCGCAAAGACGAACTCGAGCAGTGCTTGGGCGTTCGAGTTCCCTTCTGATTGTAAGCGAGTAGGTTGCGGTGGGAGAGGCTGTGCGTACCTCGGCGTTCTCGGCGACTCTGCGATGAATGGGCTTCAACACTCCTCAACGTAGAGTACGCGGATCCCGCACAGGCTCGCGGAGGAAGACACCCCACCCGGCCTCCCCGCAGGCGGAGAGGAGGCAGAACGTTACGCAAGCGGGCAGGGCGTTCCCCCCGTTTACGGGGGGATTAAGGGGGGTGTGCTTGCGGGGTGAACCGAAGGGGTACTGGCAGTCACCCCATTGCGCAGAACCAATCTGCGCCAACATGGGCGCCGTAGTTGGCGCACGATGATCGTGCGCCGATCCTGAGGGCTCGACGTATTCGGCAGGCGTGAGCCGCGCTCGAAGCCTTCATCGCGAGAGTCCGTCGTGCTCGTCGTGTCCGTTGTGGTTCTCTTTCCGGATTCAACCACGACGACAGAACGAGCACGCGCGATGTTGACCATTGGTGTGCATGAACGTGCATTCGTGGTTCGTGTTTGCCGTTCGGTCAGGCGCACCGCTAGAACGGCAGGCGCACGATCGCCTTCGAGATGAGGCTGAAGGCGATCGAGATCATCGCCACAAGGCCCATGCCGCAGCCGTATCCTGCGAGTAGCAGCGGCGCCATACGACTCCAGCGCTCGACGCCGTACTTCGGCTCGAACACGCGCCGGCGCAGGATCGCCCCGAGCAGCATGGGCAGGGCCATATGCGGAAACACCGACACGCCGCCGATGGTCGCGTAGAAGAACCCGATGGGAATGCCAATAAGCTTCACAAGGCCGAACAGCCCGAAGCCTGCCAGGCATGCGCCGATCATCAGCGCCGGATCCAAGGCCTCCTTGATCCAGGCCTGGCCGCCCGAAACCGTTGAATCGACCCACAGCGATTTCATCAGCGCGAAGGTCGGCCAAAACCGCTGCACATACGTGAACGTCGACGACGGAATCGCTTCCATCCGCCAGATCAGCGCCCAGAACACGTAGCTGCACACCGCCATGATCGCGAACACGGCCAGTTCGGCCTTGAAAATGCTCGTGAACTTCGTCCGCGTTAACGTCAATACCTTAAAGGACTGGGCGAAGTGGCCGTGATCGAAATAGGGGAGAGGCGTGAACCAAATCTTCGCGCCTTGGTAGCCGCTCAGGATGAACGACGCCTCCTGTACCATCGGGAAGCTGACGCCCGCGCCGCCACCGCCCACGCCGGTGATGCCGTACATCCGGGCCGACACGTAGCTGAGCAAGGGTGTCAACAGGAACCCGAAGGCGATGACGATGTGGATGCTGAAGTCGGGCACCAGGATTCGGCACAGGATGACGTACCCAACCGTCGAGAGAAGCCACATGCCGACGGCCAACCACGTCGGAATATCGCCGCGCATGCGTGTGGCCACTTCGAGCGTTACCGCCCGTTCACGACGTGCCGCGAGCGCGCGAACCGCCGACACCGTGCTGATCAGCGCCACCGTCGTCGCGAGGCCGATGGTCACGCTTAACCAGAAGTCCAGGCTCGACGTGTATAGGGCTGGTACCGCCGTCATGCCCGGCGCCCAGTGCGGGTGACGTCCGAGGCCCTCGAGTACGCCGCCGCCGTACAAGAGCGCGTTGCCGAATAGCCGGGCCGCGAGGCTCCCGGTGACCGTGCCGATGATGACCCAGAAAGGCAACATCATCCCAGTGAGCACGAAAGCGAGATCCGTGGCAAAACCGAGAATGGCGCCGGGAACATAGTCGCCGAGGTGCGCGGTGAAATCGACGAACGGAATCGGCAACACCTCGAGCGGTTTGGCCAACACCGCCCCGGTCACGCCCGGAATCACGACGTACACGAGGCCGTACAACGCGCCGATGATCGAGCCGACGGAAAACACGCGCCAGCGCCACGAGTGCTTCTTCTCAGTGGACTCGGCCACGGCGAGGATGCCCTGCGCACCGACCGGCGCCATCGGAAACGGGAGCTGCTCGATGTCCGCCGTTTGTCGGAACACGAGGTAGCCCAGGCCGAGCCAATTCAGCCGGAAAAGCACCTGGTGGATGAGTACCACGATAACCGGCTTGATCCACGCCGCGTGGAACAGGTCGCGGTGCAGGAGCGCCTCCGATCCGACACCGGGCGCCACCCAGTTCGGCACCAGAGCGCTCAGGCCGAACTCCTGGGCCTGCTGCGATTGCACGTAGAACTGATCCCAAATCAGTTGGCCGAACACGCCGCCCGGTAATGCCAGCCCGGCAACGCCCAGCACGACGCCGCCGCCCACCATGCCGGACGCCACCCAAAACACCACCTGAATCTCTTGTGGTTTCAGCTTGACGAAGGACCGGCGCGCGATCTCCATGAAGAGAATCAGGGTGACCCATGGCGCGGCGCCTCCGATGCCCTGGCCCGTGAGCAGCGCCAGGTAGATGGCTCCCGGCAGCATGACGATGCCGATGAAGAGCGCCGCCCACACGGCCTTCATGTTGAATCCGTCTACGTAGGGCGCGTTCTTGTCGAAATCTTGATCGTCCACGGCATCGTAGAATAGGGGCACCGTCCCACGCTGTCAAATGCTCGCGGATCCCGGTGCGAAATGGGGATTCTCTGCCCTGTGCATAGGGGCATGCGGACGGGAGGATTGCGCTGAACCAATCCAAGACGCGAAGCGGCACGCTTCTTGATCCCCAGATTCCAAGTATGTGTAGGTAGTTCATGAAGAATTGAACCATGGGATCCTTGGAGCACAAGAGGCCTTGAAGACCCGGCCAATGGGGATAGGACGGACCGTTGGTCGCCGGCTCGCTGGTCAAGTTGGACCGCGCCTTTGCTCTTGCGTATCGGTGGGATTACGCCTATAATGCACTCAGGGAGAGCGAAGCGCGGCGAGTGCTAGGGCAGCGCAGGGCACTGGGAAGCCCTGCAGGTGGAGGGATGCGTAGTCATGCGCCGACGGGGATTCACGCTGATCGAGTTGCTGGTTGTTATCGCCATCATCGGTATTCTGGCGGCTATCCTGTTGCCGGCACTTGCGCGCGCGAGAGAGGCCGCACGACGGTCAAGCTGCGCCAGTAATCTCAAGCAATGGGGCGTCGTCTTCAAGATGTACGCGTCCGAGGCGCCCGAGAACCGGTTTCCCCCCATCGAACTCGAGTTCGATCCCGACGAGCACGACCTTATGCATGCCGCCAAGCACGGCAGTCTTGCCGTTGCGCCCATGTACGCGGCCGTCTATCCCGAGTACCTGACGGATCCGTCGATCCTCATTTGCCCCTCGGACCCGGACGAGACGGTTGACACACTCAAGTATGACGATGGAACCTGGATCTTCAACGAGGGCGAGAATCACATCTACAATCGCCGCTTGACTTGCGCCAGCTACGGTTATCTCGGATGGGTGCTCGACAAGTGCGCCGACGACGATGGCCCCGTCGCGATCGGCGACATCATGAACCTTCTCGAGCAGTTCGGCAACGAGACCAAGCCCGGCCAGGAGGACGCCGTCGCCCCGCGCCAAGTCGTCGCCGCCATTTACGGACTCATCGTCGCGGTCACGGAAGAAATCACCATGGGCGACGCGGCATCCTTCTCCATCAAGGCCATGCGCGTGACCGATCTCGACGTCGACACCGGCAAGGTCCCCGATCCGAACCTGCGCGGCTGCGGCAACGGCAACTCTCCTCTCATCTACCGATTCCGCGAAGGTATCGAGCGGTTCCTTATCACCGACGTGGCCAGTCCGGACGCATCGTCCTTCGCCCAGAGCGAGCTCTGGGTCATGTTCGACCAGATCTCGACCAATGTCACCTTCTTCAACCATCCCCCGGGCGGCTGCAACGTGCTTTATATGGACGGCCACGTCGAGTTCGTCAAGTATCCCGGCAAACCGCCGATCTCCGAGGGATTCGCTACGTTCATCGGCGCCATGGTGCAGAGCACCTACTTCCGCGTCAAGTAGTCGCGCCTACAGCAGCCGCCGGAACCCGGTGTGCGCCACAGGTCCCCGGAGTGCCTTCTCCACGGCGTCCGCGGATAAGATCGCCGCGATCTCCGCGAACACCTCGTCGATGGCCTCGGCGTACATTGCTATGATCTCGTCCGTGTGCGCCATCGTGCAGTACAGCGCCGTGCCGGCCAAGAAGCCGCGTCCCAGCATCAGTTGCGCGTACAAGGTCCGTAACGCGTCCGTCTTGGGATGATCGAACTTGAAGTGGGCTAGGCAGTCCACGCCGTCATCCACGACCACGGGCAGGCCGTGCCGTTGGGCGGCCGCGCGCCATGCGGCCTTGGCGCGTTGGCCGACGCCCTCGATGTACGGCGGCACGTCGACTCGCGCCATCTTGTCGAGGGTGGCCAATGCCGCGGCCGGGCCGACGCCCTCCGTCCAGTAGGTGCTGCTGATGAACGACCCGTGCGCGCCTTCCATGGCGGCCCTTGTGCCAATGACGGCCCCAATGGGATGGCCGTTGCCCAGCGCCTTCGCGAGCACGGCCATGTCGGGCGCGACGCCCAGTCGGAGATGCGCTCCACCGTAGCACAGACGCCAGCCGATGGTGATCTCGTCGTAGATGATCAGCGCCCCGGCACGGTGCGCCCGGTCGCGCACGTACTCGAGAAAGCCGGCCTCGGGCACATGGTGACGCATGGGTTCCATGACCACCGCCGCCAGGTCGTCGCCGTGATCCTCGAGAATGGCGTCGAAGGCGTCGCGGCGCTCGTAGGCAAAGGTGCGTGCCGTGCCGCGAAGCTCTTTCGGCACACCGAGCGGATCGAGCCCCGGAAGCAGATGGCCCATGAGGGCGTCGCTCTCGCCGAGGTTCGCCGCGAGGTACCAGTCGTGCCAGCCGTGGTAGCCGCAGATCGCCACATGGCTCCGCCGCGTCGTCGCGCGCGCGATCCGAACCGCCACCACGGCCGCCTCGCCGCCGCACCGCGTGAACCGAGCCTGATCGGCCCAAGGATGAATCGCGCACAACCGATCCGCAAGCGCGACCTCGTCCGGCGGATTCAACGTGCAGAAACTGCCGAGACGGACCCGGCGCAATACGGCCCGCGTCACGTCCGGATCGCGATACCCGAGCAGGCACGCCCCGATTCCGTGGATGGATAGGTCGTAGAAATGGCGGCCATCGAGGTCCCAGATCTCGCAGCCGCGCGCCTCGCGGAAGTAGGCCGGCCACTGATCGGGTGCGAGCATCTCCGGCCGTTTGCTCAGGAGTTGCGTGCCGCCTGGAATCCGCTCCTTGGCGTGCTCGTAAAGCCCCTGCGTCCGGTTGTCGGGCTCGTCGAGGAGCCCGAACAGCCGCGCCGCGTTATCGTGGAACACATCGCACAAATCGGCCTTGCTCAGACTCGCGGCGTCGGCGGCCTCCTCGAGCGCCCGGAGTGCCTCGAACCCTACCAGCGTTGCGTGGCACTCCGGCGCGTCGGCTCCGCCATCTACCCGTTCGGGACAGATCCATGCAAAGCCGTCGCCCGCCGTTACCGCTCGGCCGCGCTGATGCGACACGGTGAAATCGCTGCCCCACAGGAGCTTGCCCGGCCCAAACCAGCGCAGGATCGCCTCGAGCGGGGCCGACTCACACACCGCCGCCGTATCGAAGAACACATTTTCGAGGCCCGCGAGTTGCCCTACCGCCTTGACGGTGTTCGGCGCGTGGAAACCGCGCGCGGCATGGGCGAGGATCACGCGCGCCCCGGGATAGCGCCGGCCCATCCGACGTATCTCGTCCAGATTCTCGCGATCCGCGAGGGCGCCATCGCGCACGAGATGGATCGTGATCGCGAGTCCGCGTGCGTCAGCCAAACGCCACGCCCATTCCGGAAGATACGCGCTCAGCGGTGCTTGAAACGTCGGCTCTTCCGGCGCGAACCGGTGATACGGCTTCAATCCCACGACCTGCGGATGATCGAGCAGCGCCGTCACCTCCTTCTCCGTCCACTCCGGCCGGATCAGAATCGAACCGCGGCTCTCCGGAACGCGCTCGAGCTGGGCAAGCAGATACTGGTTGGCGTCGACCGTGGCGCCATCACGCACCGGCCACGGCATGAATAGCCCACCCACAAGACGGCCTGCGCCCAACTGCTGGCTCAGCGCCTCCCGCCAATCGCCCGCCGTCAGCTCCGCCGGAAAGGCATCCATCAATGGCGACTTCACAGAGCCAACGTCGCACATGCGGTAGAGATGGGCGTGGGCATCGAACACACGCGCGGGTACAAACGATTGCAGGGACGCGGCCATCCGCTCATCCACAGGCTGAAGTGCAGCAATTCTCATGGCACCGAACTCTCCTGCAAGAGACCGGTCGGATCCGACCGATCCGGCCAATCAGTTAATCCCAAACCGCAGGCACTCTCCAAACCGTGTCGCGCGCTCGTCCAGGCAGATGCACAGCATGTAGTATCCCGCCTCGAGCGCCAAACCCTCCACTGCAACGGCAACGTTGGCGTACCGGGCACACGGCGCCAGAATCGGCCATGTCCCGACCAACGCCGTGTCCGGTAGCGACTCCGGCGTCGAGGCCGGATCGGCCGCGAATCTCCGGAGCTCGACGCGGACATCACCTGCGTTCCACGCCGCCTCGCCCGTGTTGCCGAGAACAACCTGTGTGATGTGCGCCGGCTTGGCGATATCCGCGCCGTCGACAATCTCGACGTCGTTGATTTCCACGGCGTAAAACTCGCCGTTGAGATGATGGATCGCGCACGTCGCCGTGGCCATACCCGTCCCCGCTGTCGCCAGCCGCGCGTCCTTGCCTTGCTCGACCGCTTCGAGGAACACCTCGCCGAGTTCGGCGGCAATACCCGGCAGGCCGGTGGGGTGGATGGCGCGATCAAATGTCAAAACGGCCTCTTCGCGGCGCGGTCCGGCCTCGGCCGAGGCGAGAATAGCCGCGTTCGATGCCGCCAGCGCTTGGATGGCAGGGCGCGGCGAACCGTCCGGATCGAAGACACCGTAGTCGCTGTTCTCGCCGTAACGCCATCCGCCCGGATACCACCACGCGGCGTAGCCGGTGCCGCCCTCGCGGAACAAGCGCGCGAAACTCTCATAGAGCTCACGCTGCTTCTCGCGTTGGCCCGGAGAATCCTCTTGGGCTTTCGCGCTGGATAGGTCGCCGCCGGCGATGGCCAAGCCGAACTCCGCCCAGAATACGGGCTTGCCGTTTCCGGCCCACTTCGCGTACGCATGGGCGAACAGGCCCATGCGCGTCTCGGCCCATGTCGGCCCGAGGCCATAGCCCTCCGGCGAGATGAAGTCGAGCTGCTTCGCGCCGCTTACCAGATCGTAGGGCATCTGCGCCGCCGGCCACGGCGAAAGGTTGCCGCCGTATCCGCTCCGGACGCCAATGAGGTGATGCGGATCGGCGGCCAGGATGATCTTGCGAAGGCGGCGATAGTCCGCGTTTACCCAGTCGTCCAGGAACCGCCGGTACGCTGCCACGAGGGCCAACCGGCCCTCGGCCGAGTCGCCGCCGGCCGGCTCGGCCAACCAAGCATCGGGCGGGCCGGTAACGCGGCCCTCGCCGTTGCGGGGCGTCGCGATGCCCCAAGCCGTCTCGGCGGCGGCGACGGAGCCGTACCGGTCGACGATCCACCGGAGCCACGCCCAATCGTAGCGCTGCCGATCCCCCTCGGTACCGTGCCGAGGCTCCCACCGAATGTCGTGGGCGTACACGACGTCGCTTAATTCGAGATGAGCCGCCCGCACGGCGTCCATATTGCCGCCGTCGTACAGGTTGATCTTGATGCCGTGGGCGCGACACCGCGCCGTGAAATCGATCATCGGTTCGGCATACAGCGGATCCGAGCACTGGATGCTCAGGCTGTTGAGGCCGAGCGATTCCAGGCGCATCAGGTCGTTCTCCACGCATTCAGGCTCGTATTGCGACGGGTTCAACCAGTGGCCTTGCGGCACGCCCTCGGTCTCGGGCCAGTAATCCCGAAACGGCAGGCCGGCCATCGTGCGCGGCCAGTAGTTCACGCCCACCGGTAGCCACGTCTGGCCGCCCAGCGTGAACCGGCCGCCATCCACGCGCACGAGCTGGGCCGGATCCGGCCGCTCCACCACATACACGCGTACCGGCTGTACGATGCGATCTACAAGATCGCCGGCAACGCGGATCTCCGTGCATACATCATAGACGCCCGGTTCCGTGGGCGCGGTGAATGTGCCCAGCTCAACCGTGGCGGTCGCACCGGATGGCACGTCTACCTCGGCCGCCTTCTCCCAGAACCGGCCGCCGTTTGAGTCTAGGGCGAAAACCGTCAACGCAACGCGTGCCGCGGCCGCGCCAAGGTTCAGCACGTCGGCCTTGACAGGGCACATGGCGCCGGCCTCCGCGGCCCAGCGCGTGCCGGCCTGCTGGAGAAACACCCCTTGCGTCAGCCGGCCGCAGAGGAGGACGGCGAGGTCGGCGAGTTCTTCCTGATGCTGTTGACGATACGCAGCGTCCGAGACGCCCATGTAACCCCATGCCGCCTTTGGGAACCGGTCGCTGAAGTGAACCAGCAACGAAGCCAGCGCACCGCGCGCAAACCCATCGGCGTCGTCCACCATAATCAAGGGAATCCAACGGAAGTGGCGGTAGAGGGCGTGGCCCTGACCGCGTTGCCGCCACGAGGGCATGACGAACTCGCGCAAGCCCTCGGCAAGGGCGGCGGCGTCGACGCCAGCCAGATACGCCTCGCCTTCGGGCGTGGGGCGCACGGTGAAATCCGAACCGCGCACGCGGTAGTGCTTGGTCCAAGGCGCGATCAGCTCCATATCGAGGCGCGACGCCAGCGGGTCGCAGCCGGGCGGCACGGGCACGGCCTCGAGGGGCCCCACCTCGATAGCGTGCGGCGTGTCGAGGTCGACCAGCGGCGAGTGCGTGTCGCTGAGGCCGACATTGATGGCCACCACGTGATCGAGCCGAACGCGATCACCCTCGCCGCCGCGTCCCTCCGACTGGTTGTCCGGCCAATACACGAAGGCGTGTGCCGGCAGCAGGCGTCGCATCCATTCCCGGGTTACGGGGACCGTTGCGATCCACCTCGATCCGTCCGCCTCAACAAGCTCGAAACTGAACTGAGGCGTCGTTTCATCGCCCTTGGCCCATAGGCCGATGGCGTTGCCGGACGCCGCGAGGCCTTCGTGCGGCAGCCGAAACATGAAATTCTCCCAGCGGTGCGGCTGCTGGAAGGAGAACCGGAGCGCGTTCTTGAAGCCAAGACCCTTGATAGATTCCGCGACGACCGCCGCCGCCGGCGCGGCTTGAACGCCGGCACGTTGCCAGGCCGAGGCATCCGTCGCGCCGGTATCCAACACGCGTTCCCCTTCCGCGTCGCGCGCAAGCGTCTGCCACAGTTCGTCGGTAGACACCCATCGCCCGTCCCACGGTACCGTTGCTTGCTCGAAGGGGCGATCGCCAATAAAGAGGACGTGCCCGCCGCGGTTCACGTATTCCTCAATGGCTGCATCAAGCAGGACGGCCGGCAGGCGGCGGCTACGGCCAAGAACGAGAACGTTGGGCTCGCCCCAGGCCTTGACGCCCGAGCACAGTTGCCCGCCATCGAGCCGGACCACCTCGAAACCGGCCGTGGCCAGGCGCGCGTCGATGGCGTCCAAGAGGCCCCACGGCGCGTCATCGAATGCCTCGTGGACTAGCGCCGCCTTGGGCGGCGCAGCGTCGGCGCCGGTCGCGGTCATGATGACTACGCCAACAACGGCCAGAATCTCCCGTTTCATTGGTGCACACCTCCGCATGCCCGGCAAGCTATCAACCCGGCTGACCCGGCGCAATGTCGACCGTCCTCAGAAACGATGTGCGGCGGTTCTGCCTGGGCGACGCATCGACCGCTACGGCCTGGAATGTGTGTGCGCCGGCGTCCGGCCACAGCGTCCACGCCCACGGCGGCCGCCGCTTCGTGCCCACGGACGTGCCGTCCGCCACCAACTCAACGTATTCCAAACCGCTCGAATCGCCCGCCCGCACGAAGACGTTCACGCGGCCGTCCGGCAGCGCCTCAAATCGCTCGATCTCAACCGCTGGCGCAACGCAATCCTCCGGTCCGTCTCCGGCGACCTCGATAAGCACAGCCGTGTCGGCAGGCAGAGTCGCCGCGAAGGCTTGCCCATCGCGAATCACCTCGACGGCGACGGCGTCTCCGTGGGCGTCTTGCATATGCGCCGAGACAGACGCCGCGTCGACGGCGCAGCGAAATACTACGTGGGCCGACAGCCCCCGGGCGATTGCCCTGTATCGGTTCCTCGTCTCGCGGCGCGCCTCGACCACGGCGGCTCCATCCACGCGCGCGTAGAGGTCGAGAACCTCGGCGGCCGACTCCAACGGCCGGCATTCGACTACGCTGCACGCCGTGGCGCCGGTGATCGCCGTGGGTGTTCCGAGAATCGGCGCACCCTCGGGAAACGTGAGGCGGAGGCATGCCTGATTTGCTGTCCCCTGGAAGTTGGCCAGCAGCACATAGCGCTTGGCCGGAAACGCGGCGTCGCGCGTCACGAGTCCTACCCAACCGTCCGGCAGCTCGCCGTCGATGCGCGTGGTGTCCTGGGCCGCGGCCGCGATGGCCTCGTGCGGTGTATTCGCGTACACGACAGTCCACAAGTCAACGGGCACGTCGCCGGGCACAAGCGCCGTCTCGGGAATCGGCGAGGCAATCACCGCATCGCACTGATCGCGATACTCGGGCTGGCGCGCCCAGTTGAAACCGGCACTCCGCTCGACGGCAAGCGTGTCGTTCCCACCCACCACAACCATGCCGAGACGATCATCTACGCACCACCAATTGGATTGGCGCTCGAGGGGCGCGCGCAGTTCAGCCGCACCTTCCGCGTCGTGCAATGTGCGCACGTTCGTGATGCCTTCTCGCGCGTAGAAGTAGATGGGTAGGCCCGTCCAATGGAAGTCGCCGGTCTCGTGGGCTTCGAAGCGCGTAGCGAGTGCGCAGGGCCCCTCGGCGAATGAATAGAATGCTCGAAACTGGTCGAGCCTGGGCGTTTCACGTACGCCGGCCGTATGGAAATGGGTATCTGTCATCGAAGCGGTATAGCGCGCCGCCGGCTGCGCGTTCCCTGGGCAGTTCAGCCAATCCGTACGCACTCGGCCCGTCATCGAGTCCGGATGAAGGTAGACGAAAGGCGTTGGCGCCGCGTCTTCCGCGATGTCTACAAGGGCCGGGACCATGAAGCCACAGTGGCCCTCCGGATTCCGTCCCGGCACGATGCCCCACGACCATGACACGTACTTGTCCGGCGCGCGCTGCACGAACTCCATGTGCGAGTGGTGATGATAGGTGCCTTCAAGTGCGGCCAGTGCCTCGGCGCGCGGCAATGGCGCTACCCGCGGTCCATAGTGCCTGTGCATGAGATAGGCCGCCGCCGCCTTCGCCCACGAATTGCGGTGATAGTCATACTGGCGAACCACCTGCGATTGCCGGCGAAGCAAGAGCGCAGACTGATCCTCGAACGCGGCCGCCACGGCGTCGTGATTCAGCAGCGCGCCGTAACAGGCTGCCAACAGGCCCGCGCCATAGTAGCTGTCGTACTCGGCGCCATGTGCCGGCGCCGGTTCGCCTTCCGGCAGCGTGATTCGTTTGACCCACTCGAGCACACCGTTGAAACCGTTGGCAGGATAGGCGAAGGTTTCCGGGGTCGGTACTCCCGTGAGTGCACTCAGCAGAGCAAGGTAGGTTCGCGCCTCGAAAACGAGGTCGCAGCCGTACCACACTTGCGCGTGGCCGTGGTGATCGCTCGAGTAGTCCTCATACAGGTTCCATACATTGGCCCAATCACGCACCGGCTTTCCTTCAACGGCGGCGGCATTCGCAAAATCGTGACGCGTGGACACGATGTCGATGCCGGACTGACGCACGTAATCCATCGAGCGGCGTCCCTCGTCGGTGTCCGGAAACAGAAAGGCTGCGGCGATCAGGCTCGAAAGCCGATGCTTGACGAGGTCATGTAGGCCACCTTCGCGTTCCGTCCACGTGAATTGCTCGTACTCCGGCCACGCCTCGCCCAAGAGCGCCGTCTTCACGAGCCCCAGCGTCTCGGCATCCAGTTCATCCCGGATCAGCGCCAGCGCTACCGTGAGCCAGCCCTGCATGTCCGTTCGTACGCCCGGCGTCCGGGTCCACTGGCGACCCCGCATGTAACCGCCCTGTCCATACTCGACGAAATCGTACGGTGTTTCGGCATGCGCGTTCGTCAAGGCGATCCAACGAAGCGCCTGACGGATTCGGCCTCGGAGGTGTTCTCGGGACGTCCCCCCGTCGGCAAAGGTCTCCCGGTCCGTCTGGGTCAGGAGGACGGCGTAACAAAACAGCACCTGGCCATTACCCGGCACCAGGATGTTGCCGGCGTAGGCGTCATCGCGCCAGTTCGCATACATCGAGAAATCATAGTAGCCGCTATCCGGAATACGCGCCGAATCGTCGTGCCAAATCGGCTCGAAAACCGTTACCGCGTCCTCAACAACGCCGAGATAGAGCGCCTGGAGTTCATCCTCGGTGAGTCCCTGAGCGGGCCATCCGCCGATCATGGCGATCAAGCCCGAGAGACACAGCGCGAAATATGGACGACGCATCCAATCACCTCCGCCCTAGGTAGAGCCCCGACGTCTCCGGAGTCCACCACATTACACAGTTCCCAGCCACCTCCAAAGACTAATCAATACGTGATGTCGAATTCCATGCCCTTTCGTCGAAAGGTCGTGCTATGATGCCCAACACGCCAATCGGAACGACACGGGGAGTACCGACGCCATGAACGGGATTCAACTGCTCTTCTTCGCCATCGCATTGGCCGCACTGCCGACTACCAGCCAGATTGCCGGCGCCGTCGAACCGGCCAAGCGCACCAGTTCCCTGTATCCGCCCGAGGTCGTGGCCCGTGTCCGCGAGAACATCGAGACCACAGCCTGGGCGGCTCAGATACGCGATGACGTCGTCGAGGGTGCTGAGCGTTGGATCAACCTGAGCGACGATGCCCTGTGGGATCTCATGTTCGGTGCGACAATCACGCGATCGTGGATGGTGTGGTCCAACGGATTCTGCCCGGCTTGCAAGCAGAGCGTGCCCATGTACAACTGGAAGATGGATGCTATGGGCGAGCCTTGGAAAGTCCGGTGTCCCCACTGCAACGAGGCATTCCCCAAGAACGATTTCCAGGCCTTCTATCGCTCCGGCCTCGACGCCCACGGCGTCTTCGATCCCGCCAAGGCCGACCGCAGTCTGCTCTTCAACACCGAACATCCCAACGAGGGCGATCCGTTGCGCGCCTTCGGCGTCGACGATGGCGAAGGCTACGTCGAGGGCGATAACCACTGGCGATTCATCGGCGCCTATCTCATCTATGGCCAGTGGAAACAGGCGGTGGTTGGCGGCATCCGTGTCTTGAGCGCGGCATACCTCCTTACCGGCAACGCCGAGTACGCGCACAACGCCGCCGTCATGCTGGATCGCGTGGCCGATCTGTATCCGACCTTTGACTTCGGCAAGCAGGCGCTCGTCTACGAAGTGCCCGGCGATCGCGGCTATGTCTCGACCTGGCACGACGCCTGTGAGGAAACGCGCGAACTCGCCATGGCCTACGACATGATCTTCGAGGCGCTCCCGCAGGAAGATGCCCTCGTTGCCTTCCTCTCGCGCAAGGCCGCCGAGTACGGCATCGAGAATCCCAAAGCCTCGTTCGCCGATATCCAGCGCAACATCGAGAATCGCATCCTCCGCGATGCTATCGCCAATCGGCCGAAGATCACCACCAACTACCCCCGAACCGAAATCGCCGTCGCCATCCTGTGGGCCATCCTCGGTTGGGACGAGAATCGGGACGCCTTCTGGAATGAAGTGACCCCCATGCTCGAGCGCGCTACCGCCGTCGACGGTATCACTGGCGAGAAAGGCCTCGCTGGCTATGCGTGCTTCACGATCCAGGCCCTCGGCATGTTCCTGGCCGAGTTCACCAAGAGCGATCCCAGCTTCCTGCCCACACTCCTCCAGAAACAACCTCGTCTTCGCGAGACGTTCCGGTTTCACATCGACACGCGCTGCCTCGGCCGCTATTATCCGCTCTCTGGCGACACCGGCTGGTTCGCCGGCCCCATGGAAGACTACGTCGGCGTCAACTTCCTCAAACCGGGATGCTCAGAAAAGAGCTTCTCCGGCTGGACCCTCGCGCCGCCATCCATGTTCACCTTCATGTGGGACCTCTACACCCACACCGGCGATCCCGCCTATGTGCAGACGCTGTACGTGGCTAACGGCTCCTCCTACGGCGGTGTACCCCACGACCTCTATGCGCATGATTCGGAAGCGGTTCAGCGCGGCGTCCAGGAGGTGATTGTGCGCGAAGGCGCCGAAATCCGTCTCGGCTCCGTCAACAAGACGCAGTGGCACTTGGCCATCCTACGCTCAGGCGAAGGCGCCCATGCGCGCGCCCTCTGGCTCGACTACGACTCCGGCGGCGGCCACGGCCATCAGGACGGCATGAATCTCGGTTTCTTCACCCTTGGCCTCGACGTCATGCCCGAGTTCGGCTATCCGCCAGTGCAGTACGGTGGCTGGGGATCGCCCCGCGCCCGCTGGTACACGATGACTGCCGCACACAACACCGTCGCCGTCGACGGCGCGAACTCGGCCAGCGGAGCAGGGGAGACCACGCTCTGGGCCGACGGCCGCTTGTTCCACGCTATTGGTGCGAGCGGCCCCGCGTTGAACGGCGGCAACCGCTACGACCGTACCGTAGCGCTCATCGACATATCACCCGAAGCATGCTACGCCTTCGACGTGTTCCGCGTCGCCAACGGCGCCGATCACACGAAGTTCTTCCATAGCCACTTCGGTGAAGTATCGACCTCGGGCCTCAACCTCGAGTCCGTTGACGACTACGGTCACGACACGCAGATGCGCCACTTCCGCGCCGACCCCGCGCCGCAACTGGGATGGAGTGCCGAATGGCACATCGAAGATCACTACGATCTCTTGCCGGAGGATCGTGACATGCGCGTTCGGTACGTCGATTTCACATCGGGCGCCGAGGCGGGCCTGTGCGAAGCATGGATCGTGTCCGGCAGCTTCAACTCAACCAAGGAGAGCTGGATCCCGCGCGTGTTCACACGAAGGAGGAGCCACGAAGGTGAAGATCTGAAGAGCACCTTTGTGGCATTGATCGAGCCGTGCACTGGCGAGTCGGCCATTGCATCGGCCCGTCGAGTCACGGACGGCCTGCCATCCGACGCACACGTCGTTCTTGAGGTGAAACTGAGGGATGGCCGAACCGACATCATCATGGCTCGCGATCCGGCGGATACCACCACGGCCGAGGTCGCCGCTCCGGGCGACCCGCCGGTCGTGAGCAGTGCCGAGCTCTGCCTTGTGCGTCTGGATGCTTCCGGCACGCTTGAATACGTCGCGTTGGCCAATGGCGGCCGCTTCATTCGAGGCGCGATCGAGATGGCTCCGGCCAAAGGCGAGCAATTCGTCGAGTGGGGCGCGCAGGAGCCCTGAACGCCGAGCTCGTCAGGGCAGAAACGGACGCGGATCGATCGCTTGGCCGTTGAGCCGGACCTCGTAGTGGAGGTGCGGCGCTGTGGTACGGCCGGTTTCGCCCGAACGGCCGATCACCTGGCCGCGTTTCACGCGTTTGCCGCGCTTTACGCCGATCTTCGAGAGATGAGCGTACAGCGTCTGATAGCCGTTTCCGTGGTCGATTAGCACGCTCTTGCCGTATCCGCCATTGCGCCCCGCCTCCATGACGCGTCCGTAGGCCGTGGCCACGATGCATGAGCCCTTCGGCGCGGCCAGATCCACGCCACAGTGAACGCGCCGCTCATGCGCGAAAGGATCATTTCGGTAACCGAACGGCGACGTGACCGTGTGCGCCCCCTGCTCGACCGGCCAGAGACTCGGGTGGTAGTACGCCGCCGATACGGGCCGCCCTCTCGCACACGACGCCAGCGCAAGCACAAAAATCACCATGATGATCGCCACGCCGCCCCGTACACCACGGTACGCTAGAGAAGAGGACTCGAGTCGCCTCATGTTTCTGAGGTCCATCCTTCTTGTCAGGCCGGAACAATCTTGACGGGCCACAATGGGCGGTCTACTCCGGGAAATCGATGGCCTGCGCGCCGGACGGGCGATCCGACTTCAGCATCGATGCGCCGCTCACATCCAATCGCGTAGCGTCGAGCGCCAAGGCCTGTCGCGGTCGACGCCCGCTGTCGCAACGCAGGAGCAATGCCGTTCCCTTGAAATGAATCGGCCCACAGGTCATTTCCGCGGGACCTTCGTACGAAAGAAGAAAGAGATCATTACCGTGCCAGAAGGCCACGCATGCTTGCGATCCCGATACTCGTACGACCTCCGGTTCGACTATCCGGACATCGTCGGTACGGCCTGGGGCCAGCGGTTGAATCACCGTGGCAAACGTGGAAGGAAGATCCGTGTCGCAGGCGTATACAACATCATGAGACGGAACCTTACCTTCCAGCGCGTACCAACCGCGAACAGGCCGCTCCTGCCCGATGTAGTCGTGCAACTCGAAGCGGGCGCCTTCCAGCGGAAGCAACGCCACGTTGCCCGCCGAGACCTCCCGCGTCACCACAACCCCATCCTCTCGTACCTGCAGATCCACCGATCGCTTCACGGTCTCTGCCCCCGCGCCTTCAGCGATAGGGGAGATGTGAAATATCAGCTCGACATCATGCCGTCCAGCACCCAATACCCGGTCGCAAACAATCAAGTACTCGCCCAGGACGTAGAAGAGACATCGCTGATGCTCGAACTCGGGCTCGCCGGCGACGCGCGATGCACCCAGACCGCCCGCCGAATACGGGCCACGAAACCAACCCTCGGCGTACTGGAATCCCGGCCCTACGACGAACCGGCGGTCGAGATCCGGAATCGCCTCCGGCGCCGCCAGTTCCCGAGCCTGGCCGAGGCCGTCGATCACAATCGTGTTGTGTCCCCAGGAACCACGCCAATATGGCTCCCACGGATCGCGCACGTTCCCATAAGAACCGACGTCCCCGATGAGTTCTCGACCCTCGGCGTAGTAGACGAAACTCAGCTTGTCCTCATGCTGATGGGCGGCTCCGAAATACCCCGCGTCGAACACGATTACCTGACCGCTCGGTTCCCACCGATCCCGCATCGCACAGAAGCCCGATGCCGCCAGGTTGCGCCCGAGAGACTCGGGCGACGCACCTTCCGCGCCTCCCGTGGCAAACCACCGGAAACCGTCGTGAGATAGCACCCCCGCTGCGGTCTTGAACACGCCGGCGGTCGGCAACCGAAACGGGGTCGAGTCGTTGATGAACGGCACCGAACCGTCCGGATACACCATGTACATGAGCGTTTCCACGGCCTGACTGTACGTGCGCGTTACCGATTCGTCCAAAGGCCAGCTCTGGCGTGCGGCCAGACTGACGACATTCCCCAGCCCCCACAGTGTCAACAGGTGGTAATGCGGCGAACACGAGGACTGAAAACCATCCGCCAAGAAACACTGGTTACCGCTCCGCTGAAGCCGGTTCACACCGGCACGGTAGAACGCATCCGCACTGGCAAACTCGGGAAACAGCAGCGCCACGCACGCAAGCGCGGACGATTCCACCACGAGCCCACTGCCGGCCGACGACGCGAACACCTCGATGTATTTGGCATGGTCAAGCATGCTACGCGCCATATTGAACAGGGCTTCCGTCCGGAATGTCGGGTGGTTGGCCAACGTGGCCAAAACCGGTGGGAAACTCTGCCCGGCCCGACACCCCGCATCGATGACCTCCCAGCCCGGTTTCGCCCACGTGAGTGTTGCCGGATTGGCCGAGTACCACGCGTTGAACAGGCGACACAGATGCTCCACATAGCGTTCCTCGCCGCTCGCGCGGTACGCATTGAGTAGCGTCCACATCCAGTAGTGCGACCCGGGCGTATCTTCGCCCGGGCTATGATCGAATAGGCGCGCACGCGCATCGAACACGCCCAAACAAAGACGATCCGCGCTGGATAGATCGACCGTCTTGTCCAGAAGAAGATCCGGCCATGCGTGCGGTGCCCGGAATCGCCGCGCCAACATCGCCGTGTACGCCTCTCGCGCTTCCTCGAACTTCCGCGCACGAACCAACGGAGACACTTCCGCCATGTCCGGATGATCGAGGTTGAGCTGGCTGAAGAAGTCCTCCTCCGACACGGTCAGTGTCAGCAAACTCGCGGGGACGCGCCGTGCCGCCTTCATTAGCGCATTCGCGGCGCCCTCGAGTTCCGGAGGACCATCACCGGCACGCAGCGCGAGTTGAGCCGCGCCAATGCGCAGGCAGGTCGCGGCGAACTCCCGCAACGCCGAGTACTCCGGCGCGCCTTGCCAGAGCAAGGCGCCCGTGAGCCCCATCGATGCTGCCCCTGCATAGAACGACTCATCGACAGCGTCGATCTCGATGGGAAACAGCCACTGGAGCCGAAGGTTCTGGATTACACACAGCCGTGCCACATTGCGCCGCCCCTGATCGGACCCGCTGGCCAGGTAGGCAAGCGCTTTACATTGCCGCGACGCCGTGGCGCCCACATCCCAAGGCGTTGGCCCGGTGTAGTCATGCGCCGGCTGAGGAAACCGAGCAATGAACTCGGCTACACGACGACTGAACTTCGAATCTTCCGGCGCCGGAAGCTCGTCATCGTCCCGCCAAAGAATCGACGATTCCTTAGGGAAATCGAATCGTGCCTCCGCCATAATGTCTACCGCCTGCTCAAGCTGAACAAGCTTGGACACGTCCATGAAGGCCGGGCCCGGCCGAATAACGATATCCTCCGACGCGCACACGCAACAGATCAGGGCCAGCCACGTCATGGGCGTTCATCCTTTCCAGTACCGGTGCGCGTCCCCTCGTAGTACTGCGCGATGCCCTTCATCAGCGCCGCGCCGGACGCCTCGTTCTCCGACTTCGTGCAGATCGCCCCGCCGCCTTCGCACAGAACGCTCGTAATGCCGAACTGCAAGTGCGGCCCGTTGCTCCAATAGGTTGGGTTGCCGCCCTTGTAGTGCGCCGTGAGCGGCTTCACCAGGTTGTCCGGGTCGTTTGCCTCGATGGCCTCGCGAAGTGCCGTCCATTCCGGCAACGCCGACCCCATCTCAGGTCCTGGCTCGATAATGGGCTCAACGATGCCTTGCCAGGTGTGCATGCTCCAGACATCCGTTGCCGGTGTGTCCGATGCCATCAGCACCTCGAGGTCGCGCTGGAGCACGTACGCCTCGTGCGGCTGATCGGCGGCACTCGCCCCCTCGACGCGATACGAACGGTTCATGTCGACCCCCTCCGAACACACGCGGTACCAGCCGTGGCTCGGCGCGTCCGGACTACTCATGAGTACGAAATGGCAAATGCTTCGTCGCCGGCAATCCGCCCCGGCGTCACTGAGCAGCCAATCGATCATGCCTACCATCCGCCACTGCGCGTTGTGTTCGCCCGGATGCTGGTTCGCGAAATAGTGAACCCAACGCGCCGTCCGCGGAGGGGGGCTGTCGGCATCCGTGATCTCAAGCCGGTACAGATTCCGGCCGCCGCGCGACTGGCCCATCACGTGCAGCGTCACGTCGGGATCGGCCTCGTAACGGTGCACAAGTTCATCGACCATCTCGTACGGCATCGGAACCTGATGGCCTACGTACACAGTATCCTGCGCGAAGGTCGGAAACAACAGCGTGTCGCCCACGCTCGAATCCGTCGTCTTGTTCTGCCAATGAACCGGTTGCCACTCGACATTGTCATAGGACCACGAGTACGAGTAATCATTGAAGCGGTACGTGCTCCCGCCGTGGAAGACCACGTCCAGCCGAAGCGCATTGCCACTGGCATGCCGAAGAATGCGGAACTGCACCATATTGGCCCAGTCGGGATGGCCGGGCGCATGGCCCAATGTCACTTTGAAATGGTTCGTGTCCAGTCTCTCGATGACCGCCCCTTCAGACCCCAGCGCCCCATCGAAAGCGAAGTCCTCGACAGCAAGCTCTGCCGCGCCGGCCACGCCGCACGCCAACACCAGTGCCGCGGCCTGCACCCAATCCAAACGACCTGGGACGCTCGGCAGCTTCATATTCGACCACCTCCCCGCACAATTTCCCTATTGTACACTGTACACAGGCTACAGGATCTTCTCCGCGGGTTTCCAATCCGGCCGCCGGGGCGATAGAATACCCTCTCATGCAGCACCAGAAGGAAATGCCGAACGAAACTGTGGCACTGAGCAACGTGCTGACCCGCTACCGTATTCCGACGGCAACCATCGAGCGCGCCGGCGGCACCGCCGGCAGCACCTGGCGAGTCGTGTCGCACTGCGGGCACGCCTACTTCATCCGCCGCCGCGGCGCGCGCACGTCGAGTCCCGAGCGCATCCGGTTCGACCACGGTTTGCGGTGTCGCCTCGCCGCCCACGGGTTTCCAACAGTGGCTCCGCTCAAGACCGACACCGGCGAGACATGGATCGCCATCGACGGCGCGGCGTACGAGACGTATCCCTTTGTCGATGGCCTCGTCTACTCCGAGCGAATCGCCCCGAGCGCCCGCGCTTCAACCGCCCGGGTCCTGGCCCAGTTGCACCGAGTCAGCGCCGGGTACGACGGCCTCTGCGAGACGCTCGTGCCGCAATTCTCAAGCTATCCCGAGCCCGTCGTGCCCCGCGAACGCTTCGATGCCCCCGACGCGCACATCGAGGCCCTCGATATGATCGAACGGCGGTACGCGACGCCGGCCGAGCGCTCCGCCATCGCGCAGGCACGCGCCCGCATTGTCGACGTCGGCCGGGCGTATGCCGCGGTGTACAGTGACCTCCCGCGTACCGTCATCCACGGCGACTACAACTGCTTCAACCTCCTGTTCACGGCCGATGGCCACGTCGTAGGCGTGTTCGACTTCGACTGGGCCTGGCGCGAAGTGCGCGTCTTCGACGTCGCCCAAGGCATGTTCTTCTTCGGCGCACACCGTACCGGCGATCTTGACCCCGCATCCATCTGGTCGCTCACGCGCTGCCCCGACCTCGACACCGGCGCCATGGCCGAGTTCGCCCGCGCCTACCACCGCGAGAACGCACTCACCGACCTCGAATGGTGCGTGCTGCCGCTCGTCATCCTTGCTCGGTGGGTCTCGTGGCGGCTCGAAGGCGCTATGAAGGTACCCGAACGCCGCCGCGTCGAGTTTCTCCTCTACGGCTTCCAACAGCCCTTCGCTTGGTACGACACCGCCGACTGGCCGCCGAATCCCTAACGCTGCCCCCTTTCAAAGGATCCGTCGGATCGGTCCGATCCGTCCGATCGGTCAGATCAGCCCTTCTGCCCCTTTTCTCCACGCCCTCGAACGCCTATACTACCCGCGGTCTTTCGTGCGGAATTCCCGAGGGAGAGAGCCATGCGTAGGCAGCTATGGTTCACGGCAGTGGCGACGTGTTGGGCGCTCGTTGCGCCCTATGCGGAGGAGGCCATGGCAGACGAATTCACGAATTCCATCGGCATGCGGCTCGTCTCGATCCCTGCCGGCACCTTTCCGATGGGACAGTCCGACGGCGATTGGGACGAACGGCCCGTCCACGAGGTCACCCTCTCGAAGCCCTTCTACCTAGCCACTACCGAAGTAACCAACGCCCAATACGAGCGGTTTGATCCGGATCACCGCCGCTATCGCGGTCATAACGGCTTCTCAACACGCGACGACGAGGCCGTCGTGTACGTCAGTTGGGACGACGCCGTCGCCTTCTGCGCGTGGCTCTCGAAAGAAGAAGGCAAACCCTATCGCCTGCCCACGGAGGCCGAGTGGGAGTATGCCTGCCGCGCCGGCACGCAAACGCCCTTCAACACCGGCGACACGTTGCCGCCCGAGCATCACCGCCATCAGAAACGCGAATGGATCCACGAGCCGGCGTCCCTGCGCGTCGGGATCACGCCGCCCAACGCCTTCGGACTTCACGAAATGCACGGCAATGTCGAGGAATGGTGCCTCGACTGGTACGGGCCCTACGACGCCGTGCCACAAACGGATCCCGTTGGCCGCGTCGAGGGCCTGGCGCGCGTAACACGCGGCGGTAGCCACAACACCGATCTACCGTTCCTGCGCTCGGCCAATCGCCTCGGCGCTATGCCGGACGACAAGCACGATCTCATCGGGTTCCGCGTCGCCATGGCTGATGCGCCGTCGACACGGCCGCTGCCCGCGGTCGAACCGCCGCTGTGTATGCGCGACGTCGCCCAGGAACCGGCTGCGTGGACGCCAACCGACGCGCCGATCTTCGACGGCCCGACACCCTTTGTCCTCCGTCCGGACAACGTCGCCGACATACCCATGTTCAAGCACAATCACTGCCCCAGCATCGCCTGGTGCGCCAACGGCGATCTCTTGGCCGTCTGGTTCTCGACGGAAGAGGAGGCCGGCCGCGAGATGGTCATCCTCGGCAGCCGCTTGCGCCGTGGACGAGCCGAATGGGAACCTCCGTCGCTATTCTTCAAGATTCCCGACCGCAACATGACCGGCTCGGCCTTGTTCAACGACGGCAGCGGCCGAATCCTGTTCATGAACGGCGTCGAGGCCGCCGGTACGTGGGAGAAACTGGCCATGGTCTTGCGGTCGAGCGCGGACAACGGCGCCACGTGGTCGACGCCGCGATTCGCCAACGCTTTCCACCAGCGCCGCAACCAGGTCATCCACGGCATGATGCGCACGCGCGAAGGCTACCTCGTCCAGCTATGCGACGCTGTCCACACCGGTAGTGGTGGCACCGCCATGCACATCAGCCGCGACAACGGCGAGACCTGGGAAGAGGCGACCAACTACGGCTACGGCGCCTTCGCCGTTGATGGCGGCATCGGCGGCTGGATCGCCGGCATCCACGCCTCGGTGGTCCAACTCGAGGACGGCGCGCTCATGGCCTTCGGCCGAGGCGACGACATCGACGGCCGCATGCCCATGAGCGTCTCGCGCGACATGGGCCGCACGTGGACGTACTCGGCGAGCCCCTTTCCGCCCATTGGCGGCGGCCAGCGGCTGGTGTTGATGCGACTGCGCGAAGGCCCGATCCTCTTCTGCTCGTACACCGACACGAGCAAGGATCGCAAGGAGCCCAAGGGTATGACCGTCACCGACGCCGCCGGCAACGAACGGCGCATCTACGGCCTCTTTGCTGCAGTTTCCCTCGATGATGGTGCAACGTGGCCCATTCGTAAGCTCATCTCTCCCGGCGCTGAACGCCGCGAACTCGACGGCGGCGCCTGGACACAGCAATTCGAGCTGGATGCCACCCACGCCGAGCCCATGGGTTACCTCGCCGCCACGCAATCGCCCGACAACGTGATCCACCTGATCTCGAGTGCCCTGTATTATCGATTCAACCTGGCCTGGATCAATGAGCCGATGCCTGCGGAATAGCGATTCAACGAGGAGACCCTTCGATGAAGAACGTAGTCACTTTTGGCGAAATCATGATGCGGTTGTCGACACCCGGCTTCCAGCGCTTCGTGCAAGTGCGCCAGTTCGACCTCAGTTTTGCCGGGGGTGAGGCGAATGTCGCCGCGTCCCTGGCCCAGTTCGGCCAGTCCGCCGAGTTCGTGACCGCACTGCCGGACAATGACATCGGCGACGCCTGCCTCGATTTCCTCCGCCAGTACGGTATCGGCACGCGGCACATCGTCCGCGGCGGCCAGCGCCTCGGCATCTACTTCCTCGAGACCGGCGCCGCCCAACGCCCAAGCAAGGTCGTTTACGACCGCGCCCATTCCGCCATCGCTACGATGAAGCCCGGAACCGTTGACTGGGACACCGTATTCACCGATGCCGACTGGTTCCACTGGACGGGCATCACGCCCGCCATTTCCGAATCCGCCGCCGCCTGCTGCCTCGAAGCCGCCCAGTGCGCCCGACGCCTCGGCCTCACTGTGTCGTGCGACCTCAACTACCGCGCGAAGCTCTGGAAGTGGGGGAGAGCCGCCAGCGACGTCATGCCCGACCTCGTCCGCCTCTGCGACGTCGCCATCGGCAACGAGGAGGACGCCGACAAAGTCCTCGGCATCAAGGCCCCCGACGCCGATGTGACTTCCGGCAAGGTTGACGCCGATGCCTACGTGTACGTTTGCGAAGAGATCGCCCGCCAGTATCCGAATCTCAACACCGTTGCCGTCACCCTGCGCGGCTCCCTCTCCGCCAGTCACAACACCTGGAGCGGCCTCCTCTATCACGGCGGCCGACTGTTCCGCGGCCCGCAATTCGACATCATGCCCATCGTCGATCGCGTCGGCGGCGGCGACAGCTTCATGGGTGGCCTGATCTACGGCCTGCGCCACTACGACGATCCGCAGCGCGCCATCGATTTCGCCGTGTGCGCCTCGTGTCTCAAGCACTCCATCCCCGGCGATTTCAACCTTGTCCGCGTGCCGGAGGTCGAGAAGCTCATGAAAGGCGACGCCTCCGGCCGCGTGAGTCGCTGACCCGGGTGCCTACCGCCCGAACACGTCGCGGATCGCCTCAAGATAGGCCATGCCGTGGACGGCGTCCGGTTCGAGATAGCTGCCTTCCGTCCACTCATTCCAGGCGTTGACCGTGAGGATCCTCGGCTGCGTGAGGCCCTTGTCCAGGAACGCCTTCGCGCGCTCCAGGGCCTTCTTGAACTCGGCCGGCGTGTTACCGGCCAACGTCGCCATGTACGGATAGCCCAGGTTCTCGTATACGTCCGACTGAATCGTTCGCGGGCTCGAATCCCATCCCATCGTCACGTTCGGAAAATACGGCAACGCGTACTTGGCCGTAAAGGGCTCGTAGTCCTGCGCCGCCACCTCGGCGTAGGCCGCGTATGCCGTCTCCGGGAAATCGCTTACCGCGTGGTGATGCACCCAAACGTAGGACGTCACGCTATCGAATCCAAGCTGTTCGAGGAGGGCGTTTGGATCCTGGATGCCCGTCTCCGATGGCAGGACCGGGATGTTCCACACGACCGCGTTCAGATGGAGTTCACCAAGTCCGGCGGCCCTAACGCGCTCGCGAAACCCGTCCAGCTCGCGGCGTGTCGCCTCCGGCCCGCCGAGACTGTCGAGGAGCGTGCCGAGTTCGTATGTCGAGAAGTAAAGGCCGTCATTAACGCGCCAGTACGACGGGTGCGCGAAATACGTCCCGATCGCGTGATCCGTAAGCGTGCGGAACGCCTCCGGCGACACCTTGCCCTGCGCCAAGGCGTTCGCCGGCCGACTCCGCTGGCCCGGATGGATATCGATCCACGTGTGATTTGCCCACATCAGTCCGAACTTGAGGCGGTCCGCATTCGCCGCCTTGAGAAATCCCTCCTCGATCGCCCGTTCGAGGAACGGCCCATCCTCGTACCAGTACCAGTCGAAAAGGAACGCGTCGACACCGTGATCCGCCGCCGCGTCGATCTTCTTCGCCATGACCACGGGATCCGACTCATCCTCATAACCCCACGCCGGGATCTTCGGCTGCTGGTGGCCAGCGAACCGAGGTGTCGCGGCCTTGACCAGTTCCCATTCCGACCAACCGGGGCCATGCCACACGCAATTCCGCGCATCCGGATGGTAATTCGGGAAGTAATACACAGCAATCTGACAATCGCGGCCCATAATCGATCCCTTTCTCCCTTGACCAGTCGCATTCTACGCGAAATGTTGAGCCGCCGCATTGAATCCGATTCCGTAATGCGCCAAGATAGCCCGGCCAACGCGGCTATGCAAGAGGAGCGCGCTATGAAGATCACCAACGTCGAAGCATTTCCCGTCACGCCGAGGTGGGTGTTCTGCAAGGTCGAGACGGATGAAGGTATCACCGGCTGGGGCGAGTCCACGCTCGAAGGCCACGCGGCCACGCAGGTGGCGGCGGTCGCCGAACTCGCGCGGTTGCTGGTGGGCGAGGATCCCACGCGCATCGAGCACCACTGGCAAGCCATGTACCGCTGCGGATTCTATCGGGGCGGCCCGGTGCTCATGAGCGCCCTGAGCGGCGTCGATATGGCCCTCTGGGACATCTTCGGCAAGTCCGTCGACTTGCCGGTGCACCGGCTCCTAGGCGGCGCCTGCCGCGATCATGTGCGCGTCTACGGCGGCTGCGGCGGCTCGGAGCCCGCCGAGATTCGTGAAAGCGCCGCCGCCTGTGTCGAGCGCGGCTTCGACGCCATGAAGTTCTGTCCCGTCGACGCCACCGAGATTGTCGACGGCTTTGACGTCCTCAAACGCGTCGAGGCGCGCGTTGCGGCGGCGCGTGAAGGCGCCGGTGACGCCGATGTCGCCCTCGATTTCCACGGCCGCATCGCCCCGCCGATGGCCATTGCGCTCGCCGATGTCTTGAAACCGCTCCGGCCATTCTTCATCGAGGAGCCCGTCCAGTGCGAGAACGTCGACGCACTGTTGAACGTGAAACGCTCGACGCCCATTCCCATCGCCACGGGTGAGCGCCTGTACGGCCGCCACGGCTTCCGCGAGGTCATCGAGAAGGAAGCCTCCGCTATCCTCCAGCCCGACCTTGCCCACGCCGGCGGCATTTCCGAGGTCCGCAAGATTGCCGCTATGGCCGACACGCACTACATGGCCATTGCGCCCCATTGCCCACTCGGCCCCGTGGCCCTCGCCGCGTGCATCCAATTCGCCTTGTGCACGCCCAACTTCCTCATCCAGGAACACGGCCACCTCGGCGACGGCTACCTCCAAACGCCCTTCACCGTCCAGGCTGGCCGAGTCGCCGTGCCGACCGGTCCAGGCCTCGGCATCGAAGTCGACGAGATACGCGTTCGGGCCCTGCCTTGGGTGGATTGGGATACGCCGCGCCTCTATCACGCCGACGGCTCCGTCGCCGATTGGTAAGAACAAGTTCCCGCCATCCGCAGAAAACCCCCTTTCTAAGTTGATGTGTCACAGTGGTTTAAACCGCGCATGACATCAATGATATTGAGTCCAAAGACAACGTTAGAACTACCCTTCTATCTTCTGCCGAAGCCGCGAGAAGCTGGCGAGTTCACTTCCGAGACAGGCAATAGGAAGTTGACATTTCTGGAGGGAGGGCGTAGTATGAATTCGTCGAATTCGGTGTAAGCCCCGAAATGAGGTGGTTTCGCGAGCCCGGACGCAACGAAGGGGCTGTTTTGCGTAGGCTGCGCGCATCTTTTAGGAGAATGCTCAATGCAGAAGAAAGCCTCTTGGGGATGGATTATTGTGCTTCTTGTGATCGCTTCCCTGGCAGTAGCGCCAGCTTTCGGCGATCAGGTTGCCACCAAAGGCAAGCCAGGCGGAGGAACAAAACCTGAGCGTATCAGTCATACCGCGCGTCAGGAACGGCCGATTCAGCTAGGTACTTCCGGAGGAAGCGTTGTGGATTTGGCCAATGGCTACTGCTGCAGCGGTACCTTAGGCGCGTTGGTTCAGGACGCCGCGGGAACCCAGTATGTCCTGAGCAACACACACGTTTTTGCAGGGGATTCGGCCCTGGGTGGAAACGGGTTATTCGCAAGCGTCGGTGATCCCATCAACCAGCCCGGATTCGTGGATGTCAGCTGCCAGAACATCTCGGCGGACTATGTGGCCAGCCTCACCTACTGGATGCCGTTGATTCCTGGAGCCGTGACGCCCGTGGATGCGGCTATCGCCGAGGTAATTCCTGGGGCGGTGGACCCCGCAGGGAGAATCCTGGAAATCGGAACGATCGCAGCAGATCCGGTGGCCGCATATCTCACTCAGCAGGTGAAGAAGAGCGGGCGGACGAGCGGTCTCACCACCGGCAAGGTGGCAGGACTGAACGCTACGGTGACGGTTCAGTACGAAGATGAATGTGCCGGCAATCCGTTTGTCACCACGTTCGAGGGCCAGATCCTCGTCACCCCAGGCAAGTTCCTCAAGGCCGGTGACTCCGGTTCCCTTCTGGTGGAGAAGAAGTCCACCAATCCTGCCGCCGTGGGTCTCTTGTTTGCCGGCAGCTCTCAAGTGGCCATTGCCAATCCCATCCAGGACGTTCTGGCCTTCCTGGGAGTTTCCATGGTTGGAGTCGAGACCGCCGGAGCATCCGGAGCCGCGCCACTCGCGGCGGCCGTCGCGAACGCATCGAACGTGAAGAACCGCCATGCCAGCCGTTTGGCTTCGCTTCCCAAGGCCGTTGGCCATGCGGTAGGTGTGGCTAACGGCAAGCCGGTGATCATGCTCCTCGTAGAGCAACTAACGCCGGAGGTCCAGCAGGCCGCACCGGTGGCGTTGGACAATGTCCCAGTCGAGATCTGGGAAGTCGGTCGCATCGTCGCCTACTAGACCGACTCCGCAATAGGGCTATTCATCGTCGCGCGAGCCGGCCCTCGGTTCCCAGGGCTGCGCTCGCGTGAGGAGTCTTCTCTTGCACGAGGCGAGCCACGCGAGCATCCAGGCGGATACCTCCGCACCTCGCGTAGCCTGTAGTTGAGTGCAGCGTCCTCGGATGCTACCATCGAGTCCTCTCGCAGCACTTAACCGGAGGTCAGACCTATGGAATACCGCAAGCTTGGAAAATGGGGCGCCCGCGTCAGCAGTCTCGGATTCGGCTCCTATCTCACCATCGGCTTCACGTCCGACGCCGACACGTCACGCGCCATGGTCAAGCGGGCCTACGATGCCGGCATCAACTACTTCGACACGGCCAACGCCTACAACCGTGGCGAGGCCGAAAAGGCTCTGGGCGAACTCCTAGCCAACTATCCGCGCTCGGCCCTGTTCGTACTAACCAAAGTCTGGGCGCCCATGGGTGACGGCCCGAACGACAAGGGCCTGAGCGCCAAACACATTCGCGAACAGTGCGACGCCAGTCTCGCTCGGCTCAAGATGGATTACGTCGACTGCTACATGTGCCACCGCCCCGATCCCGATACGCCCATCGAAGAAACCGTCCGCGCCATGGAAGACCTCGCCCGCGCCGGCAAGATCCTCTATTGGGGCGTCAGCGAATGGCCTGCGCCGCTCATCGTCCGCGCCAACGCCGTCGCACGCGAGATCGGCGCCCGGCCCATCGCCGTGAGTCAGCCGCGCTATAACCTGCTCTATCGCGATCCCGAGAAAAACCTGTATCCCGTTACCGCGCAGGAGGGTATCGGCAACGTCGTCTTCTCGCCCCTGGCCCACGGCATGCTCACCGGCAAGTACAAGCCGGGCGAGGAAGCCCCCGAGGGCACCCGCGCCGCCGATCCGCGCCAGAACCTTGTGATTCGAGGCATGTACTGGAACGAGGAGAACAAGCAGAAGAGCCAGGAGCTGGTCGCCATGGCCAAGGACTACGGCGTCGGCGCGGCCGAACTTGCCCTCGCCTGGTGCCTGCGGACCGATCACGTCAGCAGCGTGATTCTTGGCGCGTCGAAGGTGGCCCAGCTCGAGCAGAACCTCAAGGCTGTCGAGGTCAAGCTGACGGATGACGTGCTCGAGCGCCTCGATGAACTCTTCCCGCCGCCCGGCGGAGGTCCGGGCTTCTGATCGCTACGTGTGGATGAAGTGAGGCAACTCCATCGCCGTGATGTTGAAGTTGGCCTCCTTGAGCAGGTTGTGCTTCATCACGTGCTGAAGCACCTGCCAGAAGTCTTGCTCACCCTTGAAGCGCGCGCATATGGGAAGTTCCTTGCCGGGCATCAAGAGGAAGCGAAACTCCACAATGCTGCCGCCCGAGTGCCCAAGCATCATACACCGGTATAGGTCGCCCCGAAAAGTGATCGTGCCGATCTCGCGCTGTTTTCGGCCTGCCAGAGCTTCGCGCAGTGTCATTGCGTTTTTCCCTCCTTCCGTCAGGTGGGATCTCGAACCGACATCAGCCCCAAACGCTCAACACCTTTGATGCTATGAAGTCCAGCCACCTATATTTTACCATAATTCTCTCTACCGGGCGAACGCCCCTTGCCTTCACACAATTCAACCGTCTAGGATCCGCCACGGAGCCGCCAAACGACTGAGGAAGACCCTAGATGAAGACTTCTCGCCGCAGGTTTCTCACGCACGTTGCGTCCGTGCTCCCCGGCAACTGGTTGTTTTTTGCAAGCCGCGCGGCCGATGCCCAAACGGCCTCTCCCCACTACGACGTGGCCGTAGTTGGCGCCGGGAGTGGGGGATTGGGCGCTGCGATTGCCGCAGCCCGAGGCGACCTGCGCGTTCTCCTCGTCGAGAAGAGCGACCGCTTGGGCGGCACGGCGGTCGCCTCCGGCGTGACCATGTGGGAGCCCGGCGTCGGCGGAACCGGCCTGCCGTTCGACATCTACCGGCGACTCAAGACCATTCCCGAGGCGGTGAGCGCGTATTCCTTCGGCCGGCACTGCATGTGGAACGGTTGGGACGCCTTTCCCGGCGGCGAGTACGTCGTAGACCCGGAACGTCGTTACGTGGATACGCTGCAACGACATGGCGGCTCGGGCGAGGAATTCAAGCGAACCGTCTGCCACGGGGTCGTCTTCGATCCCGACGCCTACGAAGGCGTCGCGCGCACGATGCTCGACCAAACCAAGCGCTGCACCATCGCCACGCGGACCACCTTCTCCAGCGCCAAGGTCGAAGGCAACCGTGTTGCCGCCCTGACGCTTGCGGACGGCCGCCAAGTCACGGCTGACTACTTCATCGACGCCACCGGCGGCGGGGCGCTGTGCGCGGCCTGCGGCTGCGAACGCATGATCGGCCGCGAAGGCCGCCAGCGATTCAACGAGCCAAGCGCAGCCGAAACGCCCAACGAACTCCTGAACGGCGTCACGCTCATCTACCGCATCACCCCCGTGCCCGATCCGGCCATTGAACCGCTGCCGGAAGGCGTTCCCACCGAATGCTGGTGGCGTCAGTCCTTTCCGGCCGTCAGTGCCACGCGGTATCCCAACGGCGACTACAACTTCAACACGTTGCCCACCATGGAAGGCGTCGAGTGCCTCAAGATGGCGCCGGACGAGGCCTACGCCGAGTGCAAACGCCGCGTCTACGCCCATTGGCACTACGTACAGACCAACTACCCCGAGTTCCAACGCTACCGAATCGACCGGATGGCTCCGGCCCTCGGCGTGCGCGAAACCTACCGCGTCGTCACCGACTACATCCTGACCGAGCACGATCTCAAGGCCGGCCTCTCGGCCCAGCAACACCCCGACATCGTCACTATTGCCGACCACTCCGTGGATCGTCATGGCAAAGAGAGCGGCGGCTACGAGATGCGCGAACCCTACGGCGTGCCGTACCGGTGCCTGATCCCCAAAGGATTCTCAAACCTGCTCGTGGCCTGTCGCGGGGCGGGATTCAGTTCCCTGGCCGCATCGAGTTGCCGACTCTCCCGCACAATCATGCAACTCGGCCAAGCTGCAGGAACCGCGACTCTCCTTGCCGCAAGAGGACACATCGATCTGCCCGACGTGTCCCCCGAAGACCTCAGAACGGCCCTCCGCGAACAACACTGCCAGCTCGATTGGCCCCTACCCGACACCCTCCGCGACTACCTTCAGACCGAGTGAACAAAACCAGCCCATCGAGCGCACAGGACCACAGCCCGACCGGACTACCTCGCTTACCCCCACCCGTGGCCTTACGGCACCTGTACGTAGTGCGGGCTTTAGCCCGTCCGGAGCGGGCCCTCCGCAGCGACTACAGCACACCAATCGGTGGACGCGTGTCGCGGTCAGAGACCACGACACAACCGGGGCGGCTACGTCACCGCGTAACGCCTCCCTTTTTTCGCGGAGAAGAAGGACGGCAAGACGTGAACGAATGCAGCAATGGAACACTGGGCCGATTCTTTTCTCATGTAAAGACAGGCAAGAAGCATGTGTAGCACTATGAAGTAGGTGGAGTTATGAGCATTCGCTTGTCAGCGATAAGCTGGTCTACTCGTGTCTGCAACTTCGGTGGAATTGAATTCGTAGCGACGTCACAGTCAACGAAACTGCCTCTTGTTCGGATATTAGATATGTTCACATCAGTGTCGGCATCATCCATTTTGCCTTCCATACAGAACCAGAAGGAGTCGTAGATGAAGTAAACCCGCAGAACATCCCGTGCTGTTTGGAAAAAGACTCTGGTTTCGTTCACCTGCACTGCGCATTCGCCAATATCGTCGGCGAGCAGAGCGCTGGATTGGGACATTTTCATAATCTCCATCTAGCTCCCGATGTTTGCCAAGGTAGAATCAACCATCCTTAACAACCGCATTCTACATATGTCAATTCGCGCAACCTGGTCAACTTGAGCCAGCAGCTCGCGTCTACGTTCTCTTGCCGCCTCGTAAAACGGATCGGAAGCTATATCGGTGACCATAAGGAGGACAGCCGCCGTACCTGTGGCGACTTTGGTCACCATGGAAACATCTGGAGCGGCAAGAGCGTATACGGTCAGCGCCGATTGCGCCGTTCGCAACCCAGCCTTGAAGCCTAGATACTCCACGTCTATCTCACCCGATCTCCACCGCCCGTAGTCACCGTAAGTGAAATAGACATTCGTCGCAATGTCAACAACGACAAGTCCGCGCGATAATGCCCTTCCTCCCCCAACGTAGGTCTTGCCTGCCACTCCCGCGCCTCTCTTAAGAACAGTCATGACTGAGCGCTGCCATCCGGTGGGCATATGCCGTACAAAGCGGCGACCTTGCCGCATAATGGCCCGCGCAACATTGCGCGCCTGATGTTGCTCCAAACGCGCCTGCAAAAACACTCGTTCCTCCCTCATTCCCATCGAGGGATTTCGAATGTACTCCTTCTTCAGATCATCTATTACCCTTTGGACGCATCTTTCGTCCATCCTCTTGAGGAGTTCTTGTTTCTTGAATTCAAAATACCTGTCATATACCTGCCGGTTGCTTCCCTTAAGGTTCTCGGGGTGCGCAAGATCGACTTTTCGAGTCTTGACTCTTGACGCATCAATTCGAGGAGCTTCGCCGCCATGTGTTTGCTCCAGACGATTGAAGTGAACACCCAGTACGCCATTCTTCACATCGGCGTGAAAGAGCTCCGTTCGGTAATCTCGATACTCGACATATCTTCGTATCCTCCGTAGCAGCCGGATCTGTTCAGAACACACCGCCCTTTCTTCAGAGGATGCTCTCAACAACCTCTTCTGGTATTTGGCAATCTGTTCGTCAAGACTCTTGAGTATCCACTCATGGCTCATCTGGTGACCCTTGGTCAGAGTCTTTCTCAGTCTTGACGTGCCTGACTTGCTCTCTGCTATCAATACTCGGAGACGTCCATTAGGTTCTGCCCGGTAGAAGAGTCCATCAATTCCTTGTGAGCCAATGCGGTCAATTGACTTCCATCCTTGCCCCGAGTAATACATGTCCATCATGCTTTCGGTGGCCGCACCGTTCACGTGATTGATCGCGGCAAGAGAGGACGACATCGACCTGTGCGGGATGTTAGGGGCTCTACGGGAGGGAAGAGAAGAAGAACGTGAGATTAGGTCCTCAACATCGCCAAGAGCGGCCTCATTGTCCGGATACAGTCTTGAAAGGAGATTCGCCGCACGACTTGACGCGCGCGGACCGTCCACAGGCGGCTCGGAAGAGCCAAGGAAGACACTTCGCCCGTAAGCACTAGTTGAGACGACCGCAAGAAGGAGAGGAAGCGCGAAAAGACGTCTGCGGAACCGAGGGATCGCCATTAGAATTGCTCCTGGCGGATCTTCTCCTGGGACAGCAAGGTCCTTACGCAAACATCACGCCGCAAAGGATCGGATTCCTTGCGGATGAGATCATCATAGGTCAAGGAATACAGTGAAGAGACTGAGGGATCCAGATTCTGCAAGTCGATCGAGCCGAGGATGTCCGGCCAAGACAGTGCAGTCTCTGCCAATCGGATTTGCCGAAGCGCCCAGATGTTGTACCGAAGGGCCTGTAATCCAGTAGCCTGCCAAGAGAGTTCCGCTAAGCGTGTTCCAATGGTCTCAATCTGCTCCGAGAAGTCCGCGTGGGCAATTAGCGACCAGCATGCCAGGTCCGCCGCTTCAACATCGATCTGCAGCTGCTCGAAAGCTGCGATGGCTCTGTGGTACGTTCCCCCGCCCATTCCCGGCGCCGGATCAATAGCTTCTCCCCTCTTGTCCTTCGCGGCCTCTTGAGCAAGCCTATCCAGTTCCGACCTCAGAAAAGCATCCCCCTTGCCCAAAACGCTTGTGACCAAACCCGCAACTGCGCCGCGGAATCTCTCGAGAGTGGCATCTGGCGCTTGTGTCTTATCCGCCGGAGCGTCCTCCTCATCCCAATCAGCAAGAGAAGACGACAAGACAAAGGCTAGTGCCTGGTCATTCGTGTTGGACGGAGCCGAACTCCGCATGGAAATCAGTGCCGTGACGTCATCCTCAAACGAAGTAGATGGCCCCGCAATCCCTTGAGTGGCTTGCGTCAGTTCCTGCAAGGCGAGCACATGGAGAGAAGCGTGTGTTTTCTGTGCCGCCACTTCGATTTCCTTGAGCACATTCCATACTGTCGAGAACTCCGATATGGTCTGGCATTCCGAGAGAGCCCCTCGCACTTCGGACATAAACACATCCAACCGACTTGCATGATCAGCGGGACTGCCAAGTCTTTCCATTTTGCTTTTGAGTAGTTGCCAGACCGCCGGCACATCGGATGGGCTACGTCTCATGCGCACAAAGGCCATCTCCTCAAGCTGCGCTGCCTTTTCGCCTTCCTTCGCAGCCTCCAAGCGCAGAGCTTCCTCAATAATTGAGGAGGCACTATCTTGTGAACGCGGACGAGAATCACCGCAACCGAGCGTTACGAGTAGGGCTACAAGGAATGGCAGTCTCTTCATTGAGGTCGTTTTTCCCGTCGTTCTGCACACATCAATCCAGGGCTTCACCGGTCACCTCGGCAAATGTGACGGAAATGGCATTGTCTTCCGAGTAATTCTTGCCAAGATCCTCTTTGACCGGCGCATTGAACGCGGTGGCCGTCAAACCTGCCCTGCTGAATATCATTTGGTCGCGGCCCCACTGCGAATCCCAAAGCTGCACTGTATACGAAGCTGACGAATCCTGCGCAATATCCCAACGGTTCCTGGATTTGTCGGGAAACTCGCTTTCCCAACCGACCGCACTGGTAGACGGCTTGCCAATCCGCTGGCCATTCTGCAAGATGACCACGTAAGAGTGTGGAGGCACATAGATGTCGGCGCGTTTTCTGTGAGGCGAATCAGGTGGTATCTTGACACGCACAAGCCGATAGGCTTTCATTTCTACACCTTTGTCTTGCGCCCACAGGAAGTCTACGGGCAGAAGTGTCAAACCGGCCAAGATCGCGACTAGGCGAAGAGTTGCTAAGACGCCGCTATTCGTACGCCACATATCTCGGAGCCCCTTTCCAACAAGCCTTATAGAACCACCACCGCCGAGCCGCCGGAACGCTGATCCCGGCGCTCCGGATTCGTAACACAGTTCTACTCCTGCTCAATGAATGCATTGATTCTACTCCTGCTTGTTCTGCGAATGTCAAGTTGATTCCTTGGCGTTTTCCTATCCCCGTTTCAGCATGGCCCTGCAACCCTTGTTGGGCTGCGGCTCATTCATCCTGCTCATCGGGGGTACCAACGTGGCGAGGAAACGAGCATCGTAATCATCCTTGACCCAGTTGAGGGTCCACCGAAACTCCGAGGACTGCATCAACTGGTGTGCCCACTCCTGCCAATATGGCCACTCGTCATTGGACAACCACCCTTCTTCGCTGGCCAACCAGATTGTCTCGCACACGGCAATCACCGCGTCGCAGTAGTGAACCCTTGCCCTTTGTTCTGGAGTTAGGCCGCCGTAGTCCCCGTCGATGTTGCGGTCTGAGTAGTCGTAGATCCCGTGGAGATCCGGTTTCTCAACCATCAGCTTGGCAAGATCTACGAAGCCAGCCATGCCGTCTAGGTAGTTGCGGAACCTTTGCTCCCGCCTCCGGGCTCGGATCTCCCATCCGGTGAAGACCAGAGCCGCCACCACAGCCACGGTTTGAAGTACGTCAGTCCACGTAGACGCGCTCATGTCACCAAGCCTCCGGTTGTTCTCCCACCAAACATGGGCTACACGGCTTCTTCGTAGCACCTGTGGGCCAAGCGACATTTTCAGGAACATACGACAAGGTTCTGTCCCCCAGGGCCGATGAATCGGGAACCCGCACACATTCTAGTCCTACATGTAGGCTGGATTTCAAGTAAGTCGACAGCGGAGCGCCCCCTGCACTAGGCCGAAGGGCGGTTCGTCCACCGGGTCGGTCGTCTTGGAACGGCTCCGGTCAGCGTTACCGCCGAGATGCGTTACCTCGTGAACGGCGGCCCACACATCCTGTTCGCGCACTTCGGTGGATTCCCTGCATTCCGTGGTTGATGTCTCCTTGTTGCCCTCGTACCTCCGTTTCCCAATCTGCGGAAATCTGCGCCATCTGCGGATAAAATGAACGGAGTGTGGTCCGCAGATTTCGCCAATGCACGCAGATGAAGAGGGACCAAACGAAAGAGAAGAACCAGCGTCTCCATCTTTCCGTTCTTCGCCCCCTGAAAGGATCGTTCGTCGTGCTCGTCGTGTCGTCGTGGTTCAGATCAGGAAGACGAACCATCACGTTGTTTCTGAAGAAGATGCATCAGAGATTTCGCTCTTCTCAAGCCGCATTCCTAAGTGCTTGTAGTGCAGCCTCTTAACGGAGACCTGCCGCCCTGCAGATGCGTCGGTCTCGGGTCAATCCGGCCAACACCCCACCCACCCAATGCAACGCACCGGGCCAATCTATAGGGTGTTCTTCTCGGAACTTCCGTGCACGGAACACAGGACGGCATGCCTCCGCCGGCGGGGGCGCCGTCCGACTACCATCGGGAACCGCTTCGTCGATCCCGATGGGACGACGAATGCTGGTGTCGAAGGTGACTTGAGACCCAAGACCCTTGGGCTACTCAAGGTGAGGAAGT
>Ga0209097_10000117_pt1 | contig 93040 bp, 65 predicted proteins | sample AD_UKC052_MetaG_FD_184419 | JGI IMG/M metagenome (GOLD analysis project Ga0209097, IMG submission 184419) | Active sludge microbial communities of municipal wastewater-treating anaerobic digesters from USA - AD_UKC052_MetaG (SPAdes) (version 2) | ecosystem: Engineered > Bioreactor > Anaerobic >... | reverse complement strand
GCCAGCTCGACAACTACCGCAAGTTCAAGGAACTTTCTCAGGAATGGGTGACGCTCGCCATCGAACTGTGTAAACTCAGGCAGACTCAAGAGGACAAGGAATAGTCCGAGAACTCGGTACTCTCAAGGTCTTTCATTTCATCACGGAAGACAACCATTTGGACCGCCCGGCACCCCTCTGACGAAAGCCTCCGGCCTCTCACCCATCCGGGCCGGTGCGCCTGAGGTTCTGACCGCGGAAGCGCATTCAGAATGTGGAACCGACGCCCTGGCGGACACCAAAACACCGGCGGCAGATGTTCATCCGCCGCCCGATACCCGGGAAGGCCGAAAGACCTATCCCCGACTAATCCTTGTCGCCCACCAGCGGCGAGATGGCCAGCAGGGCCGCGCCGACGCCGGAAAGAATCGTCGCGATGAGAGTCATGATCTCGGCTGCGCCCATTTCGGCTTGCTTGACCGGGACGCTGGAGAGTCTGCGCACGTGTTTCATACTAACCCTTTCATGTTGACTGCCGCGCACATAATCATGCGCGGCACCACGGACTGTCTACTGGCACTAGGATAGCGAACGCCCTTCGCTCTGTCAAGAACCCGTCGCGGCGTCAGCTCAGCAGCGCGGCAATACGCACCATGAAGTTACCGATGGCGGCGCCGTATTCGGGCGACCCATCGATGGTCACCTGGCCTTTGCCGATGGCCTGCACCATATCCACGCGGTTGCCGAGCACCGGTAGCGCATTGTCTACGCCGTCGAACTTCATGTGGACAAATGGCTTGCGCCGCGTGTAGTACCCTCGGCCGGCCTTTGACTTGCCGGCCTTGACGCGCAGGTAGGCGGCGATCCCTTCCGGTTCGCACGACCACTGGTAGATGCGTTCCGGCTGCTTCGTCGTCCACTTCACCATGTCCGGATCGCCGGCCTTGTTCAATTGGCTCAACGCCGTGGTGATCATGTAGAGCGTCATCTTGACCTTGAGGCGCGCCTGTTCGGCGTCCTTCGGCTTGGCCTCGGGCTGGAGGAGCTTGAGCGCGAGCAGCACGCTGAACACCTTCACAAGCAATCCGACCTTGGTGAGGCCCTTGATGTGCGGCAGCACGGGCTTGCCGGCGAACATGGCGTTCATCTTGGCCACGCTCGAGAACGCGAACGTGATGTCGGCGGCGTCCGTCGGCTCGGGCACAATGTCGATGGTGCCGTCGTGGAAGCGCATGTGCGCCGCCACGTTCTCCGGTTCATTCTTCGCCGCGAACTGAACCGTGGCGTCCACGCCCTCGAAACGCTTGGCGAACTTCGCGTCGTCCTCCAAGAGGACCTTGATCACGGGAAACACCGCGCGAAATGCGATTCGCGCCGCCAACAGATCCTGTTCCGTCGCTTGGGCCATCGGCTACACCTCGTCTTCCCAGTCTTCGTCTTCCTCGAAGTCGCGGCCCATGATCTCGCGGACCTTCTCGAGGATGCCGTCGGTATCGATCTTGTAGTGGTTCTGAATGTCTTCGGGATAGCCGATCATCGAATACTCGTCGGGAATACCCACCTTCTGGAAAGCGCAGCCCTTGCCGCTCTCGGCAATGACGTCGGCCACGGCCGTGCCAAGGCCGCCAATGACATTGTGATCTTCGAACGTGACGAGGCGGCGCGTGTCTTGCACAGCCGCGAGGATGGCCTCGCGATCGATGGGCTTGATCGTGTGCATGTTGAGCACGCGTACGCTCAAGCCGTCTTCCTTCTCGAGGATATCGGCCGCCTGGACGGCGTGGTACACGGACGGGCCGCAGCAGATGACCGTGATGTCGGTGCCCGGATGCATTACGACGGCCTTGCCGATTTCGAAACCGTAGTCCTGGCCACTGTACACGCTGGGCTCGAAGCCTCGGCCGATCCGGATGTACACCGGCCCGTCGATATCCAGACACGCCCGCACGGCATTGGCCGTTTCGTGGCCGTCGGCGGGAACAATGACCGTCAGATTGGCGAACGCGCGAACCACCGAAAGGTCTTCGGTGGCATGGTGCGTTGTGCCGGCCGGGCCGAACGAGGTGCCCGAATGCGTGGCGATGATCTTACAGTTCAGCTTCTGATAGCAGATGTCCGTGCGCACAAACTCGCCCGCCCGAAGCGTCGCAAACACCGAGAACGTCGAGACAAACGGGATCAGACCCGCCTTCGCCATACCGGCGGCCACGCCGAACAGATTCTGCTCGGCGATACCCACGTTGAAGAATCGCTCGGGAAACTTGTCGCCGAGCGCGCCGATCTTCGTCGATTTCGCGAGATCGGCCGATAGTCCGACAATCTCGGGGATCTGGGCGGCGAGATCGCACAGCACGCGGCCGTAGATCTCGCGCTGGCTCATGGCGTCGGCATCGTAAACGGTCCAGGTGAGTCCTTCGGTCAGTTTGCCCATGTCACTCCTCCCCGATGGATTGCTTGGCCCGTTCGATGAGGCCGGAATCGAGGCCGCCGTAGTGCCAGCTCGGATCGTTCTCCATGAAGTCGACGCCTTTGCCCTTGACTGTGTTCGCGATGATCGCGACAGGGCCCTTGTCGTAGGCGAGACCGAAGTCAATGGCGGCGGCAAGTTCCGGGAAACTGTGGCCGTCTACCGTCTTGACTGCCCAGCCGAAGGCCGTCCACTTATCGGCAATCGGCTCGATGCCCATGACCTCTTCGGTCGGCCCATCGATCATCATGCGATTGCGGTCGACGAAGGCGATGAGATTGTTCACCTTGTGATGGGCAGCGCACATGGCCGCTTCCCAGATCGAGCCCTCGTTGCACTCGCCGTCGCCCACGATGCAATACGTGCGCCACGATTTCTTGCGCACGCGCGCGCCCAGCGCCATGCCCACCGCCACGGGCAGTCCGTGGCCCAGCGAACCGGTCGAGGCATCGACGCCGGTGACCTTGTTGCCGTCCAGGTGCATGCCGAAGGACGATCCGGAGTGGTTGAATTCCTTGAGCAGCTCCGGATCGAAATAGCCGCGCTCGGCCAGGACGACGGCATAGCCGACGCCGCCATGGCCCTTGCTCAGCACAAATCGATCACGATCATCCCAATCCGGACGCTTTGGGTCGATATTCAGGTACTTCCAGTACAGGAGCGTCATGATGTCGGTTTGGCTCAAGGCGCCGCCGATGTGCGCGCCGCCGGACCATCCCGTAACATCCACGATCGCGCGCCGGATTTTTGCGGCGGTTCGTTTCAGGTGTCGGATCTCCTCATCCGTCAGTGGCATGCCGATCTCCTATCTCCGTTCTGGACCATCGCCAACGTCTGGCCGTGTCGGCAACGCGTCACACGCTACGCCGCTGCTTGACGGCCTTCACGGCATCATCAAAGATGTCCCATGACCGTTGGATATCCTCGTCCGTATGGGCCGTGGACAAGAACCAGTTGTGGTGCGACGAGAAGAACGCGCCGCGCTTGGTGCATTCGCCGCAGACGTCTTGATGGAACATGAGGCTCTCGTCGTTCGTGATGCGCAGGTACGGCATCGAGGTGACGCCGGTGACCTTGAGGTCGAGGCCGTGGCTGCGCGCGATATCCACGAGTCCATCGCACAGCTTCTTGCCCTGGCCGATCATGAGTTTCGGGCCGTCGAGGCGCTTGAGCTCGTCGAGGCACGCCATCGCCGCCGCCATAGGTCCCGCCGAGAACCAGTAGCTGCCGGTATAGAACACCTTGGCCGTGTCGTTCTTCAGCGCCTCGGTACCGACGAGTGCCGAAATCGGATAGCCGTTGGCGATGGCCTTGCAGAGGCACACGAGGTCCGGCTTGAAGCCGAAATACTCGTGCGAACCGCGCATATCGAGGCGGAAGCCCGTACGCACATCGTCGATAATCAGCAAAGCGCCGGCCTTGTGCAGCAGGTTCTCGACCGTGCGCCAATAGCCGTCGGCCGGAAGCTCGTTGTCCGCGAACACCGGATGGTGATACGGCGTCGCGATCATGCCGGCGACCTGGCCCGGATTCTCGTTGAGCACGCGCTCGACCTCGCTCACGTCGTTCCACCGGATCCGAATAACGTTCTCCTGGTCGGCATCGATGATGCCCGGATGGCCGAGGCTCTGCATCCAAGGCGCGACGCCGTGGTAACCGCTCTTGATCGCGATGATCTTCTTGCGGCCGGTGGCGGCGCGCGCCACCATAATCGCGTAGTTGGTCACGTCGCCACCGTTCTTGGCAAAGTAGGCCCAGTCCGCCATCGGCATCAGGTCGACGAAGTACTCGGCTAACTCGACCATAACCCTCGGCGCGCACGTGACCGTGTTGCCCTCCTTCAACTGGGCCAAGTACGCCTCGTCCACTTTGGGATGGTTGTAACCGAGCACCATCGGGCCGTACGCGCACATGTAGTCGATGAACTCGTTACCGTCGGCGTCCCAGAAGTGGGAGCCGGCGCCGCGAACCGAAAAGAACGGATAGGCGTCTACGGGGACGAGCGGCGCCGGGCTGTAGTGTCCGTAGATGCCGCACGGAATCACCTGGGCCGCGCGCCGATACAGCGCGGCGTTCTGCTCATAGGTATAGGTCTTCATCTTCGGCTCGCCGTTGGGTTCCTGCTTCACGGATGCTTCCATGGCCACTCCATTCGACTCCTGTCCTGGTGAGCGCCCTGCGTTGCGGCGTTAGTCTACGTACTGGCGGACGCGTTCGAGGATCAGATTCGCGTTCTCCACCATCGGCACGTGGCCCCAGATGGCCACATCGCCCTGCGCCACCGCCCGGAATCCATCCAGTCGATCGTTGAGCAGGTCGCTGGCCACCTGAAGATTCCGGAAAATCATCTTTGCCATCGGATGCTCGGCCTTGCCTTTCGCCACCCGCATCGTGCCGTCACCGAGCTCAAGGTGCACCACCGGGCCGTCGGGCAATACCTCGACCTGCAAACGCCCGGTGCCCATCTGCGCCGCCAGGTGCCGGCTGATTGGATCAAGCTGGGCCAATTCGGCCACGCAATAGAATGCCGTGTAGAGCGTCAGCGGCGTATTCACGCGCACATAGTCCGGGTCGTCCAGCCGCCCGTCCTCCGGCTTCAGAAAGTACTCGAGCCGCTCCGTGAGCCGCGCGAACTTGCGCGTCAGGAAGCCCAAGCGCAGAAAGCCCTTGAGCGGAATTGGATTCGCCTTGCCCTCAAACATGAGGTTCAGGTGTTCCGGCGACTTGAAGTACAGCTTGACGGTCGGGTGCTCGTGCGCCCCGCGGCCGACGGTGCACCGGCCTCGATCAAAGGCCACGTAGGCTTGAGGGCCGTTCTTCACCGAGAATTGGATAACGATGCGCCACTTCTTGGATTTCTCGGCCGAATCGGCGTCGAGCCGCACCAATTCCTCGAGGTTGGGCAGCACCGCATACAGGTTGATATTGGCCTTGATCTGCTGCTCAAGATCATTGCTCAAGATGACTACTCCTTGAACGAGACGTATCCGCGTCGTGCCCGCGCCAAGAGGTATCCCAGCCGCCCGTCTCCCGACGAACGCCCGAGGATTATAGCCTTGAGCCGCTCGCCGAGCAAAACGTTTCCGCGCACACTTCTACCTTGGTTCAGCCGCAAGCTCGAAGACAAGGACCTGGAACGGCGCGAGTCTGAAGGTGAACGGCTCGCCCGCAGCCAGGATTGCGCCGTTGTGCACTATCTGGCCCGCCCGTGGTAACGTCACGCGATAGCGCTGGGCCGCATCCGACGGGAGTTCGAGGGCGCGGGCGACATCGATGGCGATGCTCTGCTCAGCGCTGGCAGGATTACGCAAGACGAGAATGGCTTTCTCGGGCGTCCAGGAGGCCCAGCCATACACCTCGCCGGCGCCGGGATCGCCGCCGACCCAATGCGTGTCGACGAAGAGGCCGGCATGGGCGCGCGCCCAGCGGGCCGCCTCGGCGAGTACATCCCACTGCACGTCGGTCAACCGCCTCGGCGCTATGTATAGTTCCTGCAATCCGGTGCCGCTACCGAAGAACGACCACACCTCGTCGCCCCACTCGCCGATATCGTCGCCCAACTCGGCCGCCGGGCCGTGCCACGCCTGGGCAATGCCTTGCGTCATCAACGAGTTCAACGGGTATAGCGGGCCTTGCCGGACGACGTTCCGATACGTGTAGGTGTCGCGATAGGTAATCCACTGCTGGCGCTTCGACCCCTCACCATGGAAGCCCATGTCGCCCTCGCCGCGCCACGTCGAGTCGGCATGCCAGAGAAAGTAGGGCGAACACCAGGTACCGGTCGTCGCGCTGACGTAGAGGTCCGGCGCGAGGGCCCGGAGCTCGCCCACCAAACGCATCAGCGCCTCGATGTCGCCGAAGTAGTCGCCGCCGCCGATGGCCATCGCCTGACCGCCCGTGCCCATGCCGTCGAACTTGAAGAAGTTCACGCCGTAATCGCGGATCATCTGCGCGCAGATGCCTTTGAACCGCTCGTAGTACTTCGGCCCGCCCAACGAGAAACCGTTCTCATTGGTTTCGAAGCCCTGCTCGCGCGCGTACGCCAGCCGTTGCTCGCGAGCCCCTCCGTATCCGCCAAAAGGCGACAACCACGCGCCCACAGCCGATCCGTACTGGGCCGCAGCATCCTTCAATCCGGCGAATCCGTTTGGAAACCCGTCGTGAAACTGCCAGAGCGTCTGGTTATCGTCCCACCCGTCGTCGAACACAAAGCTATCCATGACCACGTTGCGGCCGCGGATAAGCTTCTCGCCGAAGGTGTGTATCGCCTCGAGGGCCTGCGCGTCGTTGAACTTCCTATCGGCCCATGCGATGTCGTACCACGAGTTGTAGTGGAGGAACGGCCGATAGGGATGGGCGCGCTCGCGCTCGACGTAGTACAAGAAGCCGCGCCGAAGCTGCCCGTCGGGCGTCACGCCGATGACGGCCGTGAGTTCCATAGCCGCACCGGCCGCTACGGCACAATGCCGCCGGAGTCCGCAGACGACACGATCGCCTTCGACGCGGTTCAGCGCCATGGGATGCTCGAGCGCGAAGAACATGCCGCCGCACACCACCGGCGCGCCCTGGGTAGTTCCCGCAACCTCGGCATCGGCCACCGCCACGTCGAGCAGCGTGATCTCCTCGACGGGAAGATCCGCTCCGGTCGCGCGAAGGGTGAGCCGGAGTGTGATGTAGTTCGAGCCGTCGCGTAACTCGGCGGCGTACTCGGCCTCGACCTTGCCGTCAGACGTACGGAGCACGGTCGCAAGCTTCCAGCCGCCGAAACGCTCAGCCAAGCGTCGCGCATCGGCCCGGCCCTCGAGTCGAGCCAGTTCCGGCGCTCTGGCCACCTCGAAATCGGCCGCGTCCAACGCGCCGCCATCCATCAACGTAGCCCTGAACAGCGATCCCCCTTGCACGCGCACCGCCTGGCCGGTTCCGCGAGGCCCGACCTCACCCAACCGGAGGCCGCCATCCCCAACGCGCCACGTCGCCTCGACGGCCTCATTGCTGAAGACAAACGTGCCATCGCCTTCCCGTGCTTCCGCGCGGCCAGGCTCATCGCCCGGATACGCCACCGCATACACCGACGCTGCACCATACGCACTCGTGCTCACCAGCGCCAGCAGCAGTCCAGGCAAGAACGTCATCAGCCTGTTCACCGTCATCATGGCCGTCCCCTCCTCGTTGTAGACGGCATTATGTGCGACCCGGCCGCACATTAACAACGCGCCATCGAGAAGAGCCTGCGCTGTGGACACCCCCCCCCGCTGTGACCCTTCTTCCATCTCCCGACCCCGCGCGGCGCGGGGCGCCGACCCAAGGTCTCCACGTTGTGGCCGCCCCGATCCAACCACGGTGGCCGTTCTTTCACCACGGCGTGCGACGCAGGGTGCCCCGAAGGGGCGTGAAGAATTGAGCCCAGGGCAACGCCCTGGGGATACAGGCGTTACGCAGTTCCCCGTCGCCCTGTAGGGGCAAAATGGGTGTTCGCCTAGAGGCCCGGCGCTATTGCAGGAGCCACAGGACCCGGACCAAACCGGCCGGGCCGCCCGATAAACCATCGCGTCGCGCCATCGCGATGTGTACCATACTCATGATCTTATCATAACCAGGTTGTACCTTTTAAATCATGCATAACTCATATTTCTCAAGAAGGTTGACATCACAAGATACTTGTGCTATCGTAAGAGCGTACTGGAGTTCGAAGTTGGGGGACGAGATCGTGCATCCGCTGGTAAGGATAGGATACACCACGGTTCCCACCTATCAGGTCTGCCTGGCCGTTGCCTTTCTCGTGGGCACTATCCTTTTGATAGATGCCAACAGAAGGTCCGTGAGTCCTCTGCGCATAGGACCGTTCATGATCGTGCCGTTGTATCTTGCGTCCCTTCTGGGCGCAAGACTGATGTCTACGCTCATGCCGCAGACCGCGCCGGTGGACTCGACAGCGCTCGCCTTGTGGAAAGGCGGATACTGGTACCACGGCGGCCTGATAGGAGGGATCGCGGCCTACGCCCTGTATCATGCGATGAGGAAGAACAGCATACTCGACGCCTCTGATCTGGTCGTTCCCTTTGTCTGTTTGGGCGAGGGGATCACGCGTATCGGATGCTTCCTGAGCGGATGCTGTTGGGGAAAGCCTGTCACGACCCTTCCGGGCGTCGTGTATCCGCGCGCCTCTCACGTATGGGCGCAACAGCTTCATGACGGACTGATCACGGAGAGTGCTGCAAAAGCCCTACCTGTTCACGCGGTCCAGTTGTATATGTCCATACTCATGCTCATCTTGTTTGTGCTCCTTCGACTGGTTTCGGCAAGAAGGATCGTGGCCGGCGAGATAACCCTTCTGTTCCTCGTAGCCCATTGCTTCGTCCGCTTCTGGATTGAATGCCTGCGGGCGGACATCGACAAGGCGGCGCTCGGGCTCTCTGCGACGCAATGGACATGTGCCGTTGTTTACGTGGCTGCACTGTCGCCATTGATGTATGTCTATGGACGCAAGCGGGCCGAGATACGTGTCGTGGCGTATGGAAAGGCCGCACCGGCATGACGATGGGAATGCTGATGTTAGTCTCCGTGCTTTCTGAACCGAAGGAAGCAGCTATGGATTCCCATGGAAGGATAACGGTGTCACCCGAGGATCGTGAGCGGGAGAAGCGTGCACAAAGTCTTCTTCACGAAGCCCAACAGTATTTCGCGAGCACTTCCCGCGATGGCGAGGTCGCCATTCGGAAGTACCAGGACGTACTGCGTGAAGTCAAACTCCATCCCGCCATCCGCGAAGACATCCTCTTCAAGCTGGCGGAGCTGCACGAACAAGCAGCGAACGCCAATGACTGCGAGGACCATAGCTCGCACGGCTCGATGGCCGAGGCCCCGAGATCGCACCTCGAGCATGCATTGGAATGCTACATGACCATCCTCGGGCTTGACGAAAGGCGTCCAGCAGTACTGGCCAGAACGCGCCTGGAAATGGGAAGAATCTGCCGGCGTCTTGGCCGCACTCCGGAAGCGGTGGACTACTTGCTGTCCGCCAGAGCAGTGGCCAATGGCGATGAGTTGGCTTCGGAAGAACTCGCAGCAGGTACGATAAAGGCCGTTGGCCGAAATGCCCTGGCGGAACTCGCGTCCATTCTCGGCGATCCGGCAAACCGACTGCTGCGCGAACGCGTGCTCGTCGACCACGCCGGAGATGCTGAGATTGCGAATGCCCTGGCCGCGTGCCAGTCCGCGGCCGACATGGTCAAACCGATTCCTCCGGCTATGGGGCGACTCGAGCAGTCTGTGATGTTGGTTCTTGCCGCATTCACCATAGGCCTGGTCGTGGTAATGAGACGAGGCTTGTATTGTACGCCGGCACATGGCATCGAGTTGCCTGCCGGCAAAGAAAGGAGAAAGTAGTATGAGATTAACGCCGTTTCTGTTTCTTGCTATCGTTCTGGCGGCATCGGCCGGCTCCGCCGAGTCGTACTGGACACCCGAACCGCCGCCCAGTGGAGAGTGCTCTGTGGATCCCGAAATGGTAACCTTGGATCAGAATGTGTGCTTCGGCGTGCTGAGTCTTGATGACAAGGACACGCACACGACCATTACACCGAGTGGGAAATGCGTTAACATCAGTCAGGCAATGGAGGACGATGTTGTTGGCGGCACCTGGCGGATATCGCAGGCCGGCTGCGCCACGGTAGACGAGGATGTAACGGCCAAGTGCGTCACGGCCGAAGCCTGGGACTGGGATCCGGATGAGGGCACAGGCGCTGAGGAAGAGATCTCCGGAACCTTCACCTTCGACGACAAACGCGACGCTGAAGACGCGAGGCATGACACGAGTGGCTGTTCACTAGGCGGAGGCCTGTGCGTCAAGCTGATCCCGGATCACGTAGAAACGATAGCAGCCTTCATGTGCCCAGGCGAGTATCCCGAGCATCACGGATCGGTATTCCTTATGTTGTGCAACAACGACGCCCATCCGGAGTTCTCCTTCGAAGGCCTGACGATCAAGGAGGAAATCACGAGTATCCAGTGTGCCATCCATGACGAGATCGTTGATGCCGCGATCAAACTGGTTATTGGGCAAGCCACGACAACATGGACACTGAATGCGAATGGCTGTTTCCACGATTGGCACGTTGTGGGACCAGGAATTACAACAATATTTGATCGTGGCAATCAGTTAGCCAAGCTTATCCAAGTATATGTTATTACCAGTACTGGATGGTCATCTCGGAATCCAAGCCACACGATAGGCCGCACGCCAGGCATATTCGGGGGGCTCTCCGCCTTACATTTGGTTGAGTTCACACACGAAGCTCAGGGATTCTGGCGAGTGGTGAAAGATGGCAGGACATGCGATCACACGCCATAATGCGAATGAACGTGATACAAAAAGAGGGATATGACATGACAAACAAGATCATCTGTGTTTATGCTAGTATCTATATCCTTATTTGCATGGTCGCATCGAGTGCAACGGGGTCGCCTTCGGAATCCGAGACGGCGAGTCCGTTGCTGCCGGCGACGCCGGATGTGCTGACTTCGCTTCGCGCGGCGGAACGTATTGAGAAGCTCAACTACCAGCTTGTTGAGACAGATCAGGGCTCCGTGCCGATAGCGGATGGCCTATCGACACACGATTCCGCAATTCGCGCCGTGCAAGCCGCGTTCCGAGTCCCTGTCTGTGAGGAGGTCCTCTATGGCAATCAGGCAGTCGAAGTGCGCAAAGCCCAACTACGTTTCACGTTCGCCGTGGAGGCCAATGAACGACTGGTGGATGCCCTGGACAAGCTCACGGCGACGACGGATGGCCTCGTTCAGTGGCGGATGCTCGACGGCCGGATTCTCCTGATCCGACACGATCCTCTCTCAGGCCCTGATCTGGACATCATGGATTGGCCGGTAGACGTCGATGTCAACGCGGAGACGCTTCTCGGTGCATTGCAGCAGATTGAGGCTGCCTTTAACCAGCAATATCCGGATTCGGCGCCACTGTTGGTACGGTCAATGTACGTTCAGTTGGATCTGAGCGGGCCGGCCGAGGATCCCGGCCAGACCGGCACGTTTCTGCTGCGAAGCAAGAGCACGTTGCGCGAGGCCGTCTTGGCCGTGCTGGACCGGATGCAAGATCCGGCGGTGTGCTATATGCTGGTCGCGTCGACCGACCAGCAAGGACGCATGCACTTCGCTCTCTGGCTAACCAAGGATGACGCTCCTCAGTGGAACACCTACGCCAGCGGCGAGGAGATGTCCAAGCACCAGGAGCTCATGGCAGAGGGCAGAGACCGCCTCGAGGGGTATTTCTCCGACCGAGAGAAGGCGGCGGGCGAAAAGCGGTGAGTTGGATCCTGGTGTTCCAGTGCCTGGTAGGCCGACGTTCTCCTGTGCGCTGCGGCGATTGCCCTCGAAAGGCTGGACAATCTAGCCCAGGGCAACGTCCTGGGAATACAGAATTTACACAATTTCCGATCGCCCTGTAAGGGCATAACGGGGGGCTCCACGGCCTCCTTTCGGCAGGATTGCCGCGCGTGGCACGTAGGATTATCATGCCCTTTCAGGGCGATTCGTTTCGGGACGCCGTTTTCCCAGGGCGTTGCCCTGAGCTGTAATCTCGCGGCCCTTCAGGCCGCCGCGTCTTGGCGTGCCACGCTCTCACCAGGGCGTTGCCCTGGGCTGTAATCTCGCGGCCCTTCAGGCCGCCGCGTCTTGGCGTGTCGCTCTTTCACCAGGGCGTTGCCCTGGGCTGTATTCTCGCGGCCTTACAGGCCGCCGCGTCTCAGCTTTCACCAGGGCGTTGCCCTGGGCTATATTCCCGCGGCCTTACAGGCCGCCGCGTCTTGGCGTGTCGCGCTTTCACCAGGGCGTTGCCCTGGGCTGTAATCTCGCGGCCCTACAGGCCGCCGCGTCTCGGCGTGTCGCGCTTTCACCAGGGCGTTGCCCTGGGCTATATTCCCGCGGCCTTACAGGCCGCCGCGCCGTGACAATCGTTCCTTCACCAGCGCGATTGCCCTGAAAGGGCCGGAATAATCTAGCCCAGGGCAACGCCCTGGGAATAAAGGAGTTACAGAATTCATGCTCGCCCTGTAGGGGCAGAACAGGGGGCTAGCCTGAAGATCCGACGTTGTCGCGAGAAGCCATCGGAACTGGACCAAGCCGGTCGAGATGGCCCGGCCGTTTCTGCCGCGTTCCACAGGCAAGGATATCGCGGTAGTTCTGCCCTTACAGGTCAGCCATCTTCCTGCGGCGGCTTACCCGATAGGCCAACGCGTCGCGCCGTCACGGTGTGTATCACGCACATGGTCAGTCCGTAACTCACGTGTACTATGTATATTAGAAGTCAAATGTCCCCCATAAGAAAGTTGACATCAAGACATATCAGTGCTATCGTAAAAGCGTACTGGAGTTCGAAGTTGTAGGGACAAGATCGTGCATCCGCTGGTAAGGATAGGATGCACCACGGTTCCCACCTATCAGGTCTGCCTGGCCGTTGCCTTTCTCCATCTCAGCGACCAGAAGACCGAACGGTGTTCAGGCTCAACGCAATCTGCTATAATGGCGTCAGGGTGTCCGGTAAGTGAGAAGACAACGCATATACATCGACACTTCGGTTATTGGTGGTTGCCTTGACGACGGATTTGCGTTCGAGAGCCAAGCACTCCTTGAGATGGCACGAGCGGGCTCCATCGCACTCGTGATCTCCGATATTGTCCTGGACGAACTGGATGGTGCCCCGCCGGAGGTCCAGGCGCTGCTTGCGGAATTGCCGGAGCACGCTTATGAAGTGGTCGAGAGCTCGTTCGAATCCGAGGCCCTCCGTGACAGCTATCTCGACGCGAACGTCGTTGGCTACGCTTCACGGAATGATGCACACCATGTGGCAATCGCGTCGGTGGAGCGTGTGGACATGATCGTGAGCTGGAACTTCAAACATGTTGTGCATCTCGACAAGATCCGCGCTTTCAATGCGGCCAATCTCCCAGAGGGGTGTCCCTTGATCGAGGTTCGCTCTCCCAAGGAGATCGTTTAGACATGGGTAAGAAGAAACCATTCGACTGCGTTGAGATGAAGGACCGCATCCAAGCGAAGCTTCTGGAGGAGTACGAGGGCTTGACCCCTGAGGAAGAACGCGCCAAACGTCTTCAGAAACTCGCTGCCGGCGATAGCCCTGCAGCGAGACTGTGGCAAGCCTCGCGCAGGCAAAGGGCTATTACCTCACCTTTACGCTGAGGTCGTAGGAGGTCGTCATGCAATACAGGGACATCTCGGGCGCGCTGAAGCGAGCGGCACTTCTGGGGGCAATCCTCGTCACAGCAATCCCCTGCGCTTACGGCCTGTACGGCGAGGATCTCGTGGCCACAGCGGGACAGGATGTTCCCGCACCGTTGCCAAGGGTGGTCACGACGGTCTCCGAAGACGGCACGCTGACGACCACGCGGACGGAGCCATGGCCGGACGGCGTACTCGATCTGGTCAACGATCCCCTGCGGACCAACGTGCGTAGGCATTGGTTTTCCGAGTGCCCCAATGACATCCAGTGGTTCGAGTTCGCGGTGCGCTCCACCGCCGACATCAACCACTTGATCGAGCGACTGGCGGCCATCAAGGCGGATTGTGTCCGCCTCGAGCTTGCCGTGAACGAGAAGCCCACGCGGGAGGAAAGCCCAGGGGCCACGACCCTCCGGGCGAACTTCGCCGTGGGCGACCAGTGTATGCTCGATAGCTGGTTCGAGAACCTCTCGTGCGACGATACCGGCGCGGCCGTCTTTGGCGTGAATCGCTACACCGAGCCGCCGAAAGCCTGTCCCCCGACGCTCGCGCTCATGGTCGGCCCGGACGCTGCGGACGACTTGGCCCAGCTCAGGATTCCCGCGCGTGTGCAAGTCACGGCGCGAGTACCCGAGTGGTACCGCGCCGAGCACGAGGGCAGTCCGACCATCAAACTGATCGACCAATTCGTCGCAGCACACGCCGGCCCGAAGAACACCGACACAAGCGATCCCGCCGACAAGCCCTAATCACCCCTACGCGCGCTCGGTGGAAGCCCCGGACGTCACCGCGAAGTCCCATCCTCCTTTGGCACCTGATAGAACACGAGACCGTCCCCCTCCAAGACCGGATCGAGATCCAGCGGAACATCCTCCGGTGAAAGCACATAGTGGAAACGGTAGTGCTCGGCCAGTTGCTGCCACTCCGCGCGGGGCCGGGCCCGCCAGACCTCGAGGTCATAGTGCCACGGTTTGCCGAAACGGTAGCCGTAGAGATCGGTGTAAAGCTTCTCGATACCGGCGGCAAGGCTGGGGATATAGGAGGCCAAGGCTTGGGTCTCGTAGGTAACGAGGACGGGATGGCCAGTGCACATCTGGAGGTCAATGTCTCGGCCGGAACTGACGAGCATGGCATCGGATTCGCCGGCCTGTTCGAGGTAGGCCGTGACCTCGCGGTACACGGGTTTGACCGGCAGATGCTCGCGGTGCACGCCTTCTCGCCACAGGACCTCGGCGCTGCACACGAGGCCGAGGCCTGCAAGAACCGCCACGAGGCCCCGCTCCGCCACATGCCGGGGCGTTACGAACCAGGAGAGCCCCGCCCCAAGCATCCCGGCTATCACGCAGAGCAATCCGGCCTGATGACACAGAGCCAGCGCCCCAAGCGCCAACAGCACTGCTGCCAGCCACGGCCCCTTCCAGCGCCAGTCGCCTTTCCAGGCCAAGGTCTCCGAGCCCAGCGCGCCGCCGGCGAGCACAAAGAGCACCATTCCGGGCGGCTCGACATAGGCGGCATAGAATGCGGAGGGCAACACCAAGGCCACCAGGGGCTTCACGGCCAAGAAGCCGAGGCCGGCTGCCAATAGCCACCGCGCGCCGCGGCCTTGTTCGCCAAACCGCGATCCGGCAAGCGCCGTTGTAGCGGCCAGGAACAACACAATCACTTGGTTGGGCAACCGATGGGGCATCCACCCCACGAGCGCGAAAGGAATGGCGTCGCCACACCGATTCTGGATCATGAGAATAGACCAGACGAGCACAGACAAGAGCACCGTGTAGAGCCAGACCCAGTACCACGGCCCCGCCGAGCCCCGTTGCCGCCGCTCCATCCGGGCTGCGCCCGCGCCGATGAGCAACATGCCGACCAGGGCGAAGTTGGTATGCAGAAACGGCCCGAAGCGCGGATAGGCCCGGTGGACGTCCGTGAACAAGGTATAGCGGCGCCAGGCCTCGGTGGCATCGGCCGCGCTGTAGAAAGGCGAGGCGAGGCCAAGAGGCGGCGGTGTCTGGCCGTGCTTGAAGAGGAGGTAACCCGCCGACAGGGCTGCTCCGGCCAGGCCCCAGACCACCATGCCGCCCAAGATGCGCTTCTCACCGCGCCACAGCAGCCGCAGCCCAAACAGTCCGGCCATCACGACCAGCACCGGCGTATGCCCGAGGTGAATCATGGGCATAAGCCCCAGGAGCAACGCCCCGAGCCGGTATCGCTCTGTCGACAAGCACAGTAGCACCAGTAGGGCACAGCCCAAGGCAATGTGGGCGATGGTGAAACGCTCGGGCCACACCGAAAGCGGATAGTAGCTGTGGAAGTCCAGGTGGACGGCGAAAAGCACGAAAACGGCGGCGCAATGCCCCACCAGGATCCGCCGCGACAGAACCGCCGCCAAGAGATAGACGGGCAGCACCGCCGCCATCACATGCAACAGGCTCTGCCACGTGCAGACGGCCAGAGGGCCGTGCGTCAGCCGCACCAGCAGGGCGCCCAGATCGTGCCAGATACACGGCGCTGATACGGACCAGTGGTAGAGCGGATGGTCCTTGGGATACGGCACCATGCCCGTGATGATCTGGGCTCGCTCATAGACCTCGTCCCATCGCACCCCGCGCACGGCCACCGCGATGACCGCGAAGAGCATCCATGGCAGGGAGCCGGTCATGAGCCGCCTTCGGAACGAGGCAGCATTCCGGCCGCAAGCGCCGGCTCCCTGACTCCCGTTGTTCCCGTCCTGATTCATATTGAATCCCGCGCGCCGGGCGCATGCCGGCGCTTCCCCACCAACTCTACCCAGGTGCTGATTGTATCCCCCGCGACGAACGCTATCAATGCCAACCACCCGAGAGCGAGGCAGTCCGGTGAGAACAGCGAGGAAGGGCAACGGAGGATCGTGACGCAACATATTTCTGTACAATAACTTAGCAATAGGCCTTCGATCGAGGGGTCTGTCCTGCACGTTGGCCTTGCGACTGCCGCGGAACTGGCTACGGGCCACGCCGCCAACTTGACCGAACCTGTGGATCCGGGTTGCCGGCAAGAGCCTCAACACGAGCTCGGGCCCCATAGCCGCCGCCGGAAGGAATACCGGAATGCCTTCCCGCGTTTACTTTAGAGCAAGGGCAACGGGAGCGAGTGAGGTGTTCCTAATCGCCAACCATGCCGTGGAACCGGTGTCGGATCTGTTGGCGTATCTCCGTAACGATCCCGTGCGATGAGGAAACGGGAGAACCGCGCGTCATGATGGGTCAACGGCCAGCGAGACCCTCCACGGGAACAACCACTTGGATCGCGGCGATCTTGGCTATCCTTGCCGCGGGGCTCGTGTTGACGTACTGGACCGTTCACCGGGCCGATCGCGAGATGCGCGACAGGCTGCTCTTGCAGGCGCGTCTCGTGGCCCAGGCCGTGAACGTCGACCGCCTTCGGCAGTTCGCGGGGGATGAGACCGACCTGGATAGGCCGGTGTACGTCCGGCTCAAGGCACAGTTGGCCGCCGTGAAGCGCGCCCATGCGAAGTGCCGATTCATCTACCTCATGGGCCGCAAACCGACGGGCGAGGTGTTCTTCTTCGTCGATAATGAGCCGTCCGACTCGAAGGACTGCTCGCCGCCCGGCCAGATGTACCAGGAGGCACCGGACGCCATACGCCGCACCTTCGAAACAGGCGCTGGCACAGTCGAAGGACCCTTCACGGACCGTTGGGGCACATGGGTGTCGGCATTTGCCCCAATCACCGATCCCCAGACCGGTCATCCGGCGGCTGTTCTGGGTATGGATATCGCCGCCGACGCTTGGGCGCGCGACGCACTGCGCTCGGCCCTGGCCCCCGTGTTACTCACCCTGGCGCCGTTGGTCATCTTGCTGCCGCTGGCCACGCTCTTGACCCTCCAATCCCGGAGGGCCGGCGCGAGGCGGCACTGGACGTCTCGGCTCAAGCCGGCGCCGGCAGTAGCCGTGGCGCTTTCACTAAGCATGTTTGCGGCGTGGACGGCCGGCCAAACGGAGCGCCATGTCCGCGAACGCATGTTCGCGCAAGTGACGACCAGCCGAGCGGACGTCATCGCCAAGACGTTCCACGGCCTTCGCGACACGAGAATCGAGAGCCTGGCCGACTTCTACGCCGGATCGGAGGAGGTTTCCGAAGACGAGTTCCGGCGGTTCACCCGGCATCTCACGAAGGATGGCACAGTCCATCGCTGGCTGTGGGCGCCCGCCGTGGCCGAAACGGAACGGGCCGCCTTCGAAGCCAACGCCCGCGCAGCCGGATCCAAAGACTACGAAATCTGGCAGAAGGACGCTCAAGGCACCCGCGTTCGAGCCTCGGGACGAGACACCTACTACCCGATCTTCTATATAGCACCCCTGATGGATGACGAGGACTTGTTGGGCTATGACCTCGTATCGGACCCCGTGCACCGAGCAGCGCTGGAAGAGGCGATGCGCGCGGACCTTCCCTCTGCTACTGATGCCGTCGCGCGAAGTCCCGAGCCCGACGGGGCGAAGAGCGTGTTCCTCTACCGGCCCGTGTTTGACCGCGACCGCCCCGAGCGCCTGAGCGGATTCGCCGGGGCCGAAGTTCGGATGAAGACGTTCCTGAGGAACGTGGGCCACGATGGCGCCACGCTCTCAGCGATATCGCTCGTTCGCGACGCGGGCGCGCCCGAACTCCTCGCCTCGGACTGGAGTTCGGCCGAAGCACCTCCTGCCGAACCATCGCTCGCGTGCCCGGTGTTTGCGTTCGGCAAGGTCTTCTGGGTAGACGTCCGTGCCGGCAATGAATTTCTGCGTCTACACCCAGCCCGGGCGGCGGAATCCACGGCGTTGATCGGGTTGCTGCTCAGCGCGGCGCTATGGTTCGTGCTGAGCATGTTCTTCCGCCGTCGGACGGAGCTTGAACGGCTGGTTGCCGACCGGACCGCGAGCCTGCACGAAAGCGAAGAGCGGTACCGCATGCTCTTCGAGAGCGCCGATGACTCCATCCGCGTGATGGACGGAGACCGAATCGTCGACTGCAACGCGCGTAGCGTCGAGATGTTCGGTTTCGAGAGCAAGGAGGATGTGGTCGGCAGAAGCATCTTTGACTTCTGCCCGAATCAACAGCCGGATGGCACACCGTCCCGAGAGCGGGCCCTGGCGATGATCGCGGCGGCCCTGCGCGGCGAACCGCAGCAGTTCCAATGGAGACACCTGCGCAAGGACGGCACGCCTCTCGATCTGGAGATCTCGCTGAACAGATTTCCGAGCCAGGGCAAGACCTATATCCAAGCCATCGGCCGCGATATCACCCGGCGCAAACAGACGGAAGCGGAACTGCTTCGGACGCAGTTTGCCATGGATCGGGCCGCCTACAGCATCCTGTGGGTCAACGAAGAGGGCCGCCTGGTTTACGCAAACGACGCCGCCTGTGCCTCGATGGGCTACACCCGCGACGAGTTGCTGGCCATGACGGTGTTTGATATCGACCCGGATTTTCGCATCGAGAACTGGGAACAGCACAAGAAGGACATGCGACGCCTCGGCTCGATGTCCTTCGAGTCGCGCCACGCGACCAAGGATGGCCGCATCTTCCCTGTGGAGGTGACCACCAACTACTTCGAGTTCGACGGTCGATTCATGGCGTGCGCCTTTGACCATGATATCTCTGAACGCAAACGCGGCGAGGAGGCCATCGAGAAGCGAATCATGGCCCTGACGCAACCCTTGGATGACCCCCAGGGAGTGGTCATTGAGGACTTGTTCAATCTGGACGACCTCCAGCACCTCCAAGACGAATTCGCGCGGGCCACAGGCGTCGCATCGCTGATTACCCGCCCGGACGGAACGCCTGTCACCAAGCCCAGCAACTTTACCCGCTTCTGCGCCGAAACCATCCGCAAATCCGAGATCGGCCGCGCCAACTGCGAACGCTCGGACGCCCAACTCGGCGTCGATGGCCTGGCAGGCCCTATCATCCGCCCGTGTCTGAGTGCGGGACTCTGGGGCTCAGGCGCCAGCATTACGGTCGGCGGGCGGCACATCGCCAGTTGGCTCATAGGCCAAGTCCGCGACGAAACGATATCCGAGGAGCACATACGAGCGTATGCCCAGGAGGTCGACGCTGACGAAACGGATTTCTTGGCGGCCTATCACGAAGTGCCCGTGATGACACAAGAACAGTTCACGGAAGTTGCCCAAGTGCTCTTTACGCTCGCCCGTCAGCTTTCCACCCTCGCCTATCAAAATGTACAACAGGCGCGTTTCATCACGGAGCGGAAACAAGCCGAAGAAGCCTTGCGGGAGAAAGCGGCCCTCCTCGAGGCGCAGGTCAACGCGACGATCGACGCCATTCTGGTCGTCGATGAGCACCATCGACGTCTCCTGATCAACCAGCGGGCCATCGAGCTCTTCCACGTTCCTCAGCACATTCTCGAGAACGAAGATGACACGGTCTTGCTCCAGCACGTGGCCGCCATGGTCAAGGATCCGGAGCTCTTCCTCGAGAAGGTAAATCGTCTTTACAGCAACATTCACGAAGTCTGCCACGATGATATCGAATTGGGGGACGGGAGGCTCTTGGATCGGCACTCGGCTCCGGTCTTGGGCAAAGATGGGAAGTACTACGGCCGCATCTGGGTCTTCCGCGATATCACCGAGAGCCGGCGCGCCGACGAGGATCGGGAGAAGCTCCAAGCCCAACTGGCGCAAGCGCAGAAGATGGAATCCGTCGGGCGACTGGCGGGCGGTGTGGCCCACGACTTCAACAACATGCTCGGCGTTATCCTCGGTCACACGGAGTTGGCCCTCGAGGATCTCGATCCGCGCCAGTCCCTCTTCGCCGATCTCCATGAGATCCGCAAAGCCGCCGAGCGATCCGCCGACCTGACGCGACAACTCCTCGCCTTTGCGCGGAAACAGACGATATCGCCGAAGGTTCTCGACCTGAACGAGACCGTCGAGGGCACGCTCAAGATGCTGCGGCGGCTCATCGGCGAGGACATCGAACTCGCTTGGCGGCCGGGCCACAACGTGGGACCGGTTCGGATCGACCCCTCGCAAATCGATCAGATCTTGGCTAATCTGTGCGTCAATGCCCGCGACGCCATTGGCAATACGGGCACGATCGCCATCGAAACCAGTTCGGCCATCTTCGACGACGCCTACTGCGCCCAGAATCTAGGCTTTCTCCCGGGCCACTACGCGCTGCTGGCCGTAAGCGACAATGGTTGCGGTATGGACAAGAACATGCTCAAGAACCTGTTCGAGCCGTTCTTCACAACCAAGGAGATAGGCAAGGGCACCGGTTTGGGCTTGGCCACGGTTTACGGCATCGTCAAGCAGAATAGCGGTTTCATCAATGTGTACAGTGAATTGGGCCAGGGGTCCACATTCCGAATCTACCTGCCTCAGTACGCACAGGAGGCTATCCCGATTCCACAGGAAAGCCCCGTCGAGCGCTTGGCTCAGGGGAGAGAAACCATCCTGCTCGTCGAAGACGAACCCGCCATCCTGAGACTCGCCAACACCATGCTCCAGCGGCTGGGATACGCCGTGATAGCCGCGTCCAGTCCGGGCGAAGCCATGCGCCTGGCGGCGGCACACCCCACCGAGATTCACCTCCTCATGACCGACGTCGTCATGCCCGAGATGAATGGTCGCGACCTCGCCGAGCGTCTCCTGCCTCTCCATCCCGACCTCAAGCGGCTGTTCATGTCCGGCTACACGGCTGACGTCATCGCACACCACGGGGTGCTGGACGAGGGCGTTCACTTCATCGAGAAACCGTTCTCGATCAGGGATCTGGGAGCCAAGATTCGGGATGTACTGGACCACGGATAGGAAAGATGCGGGCGCGTGTCGGGCAGCACTTCGAGCAGGATGAGGCCGGGCGGACACTCCCGATGTATTGCCTTTTTCGCGGAGTTGAGGTAGTGTTGTCAAGTGACTTCTTGTGGTCGGGAGGACCAACGATGCGGGCAAACCTGCCGCGTTTGATGTGTTCTTCCTGCAAGAAACGAGCGGAGGTCCTCCACGAGCGTGAGCCGCTCTTGGTCGCTTGCCCAGGCTTGGCAAAGGACGGGCCATGTTGCGCTTCCTGCTGAACGCCGGCATTGCCGCAAAAATGATGGCCATTCTGGTCCTGGTCGTGGTGCTCTTTCTCGGGGCGCTCCTGCTCGAGTATCTTCCGTCCTTCGAGCGAGAGCTGCTGAAGGACCGCCGGGAAAGCCTCAAGCACATGGGCGAGGTGGCGCACGCCCTGCTCAGCGAATACCAACAACGCGTCGAACGGGGAGAACTTTCGCGGGAAGAGGCGCAGAACCGTGCCGCAGATCGCATCCGAAACCTACGCTATGGCGACAGTAACTACTACTGGATTAACGACGATACTCTCCTAGTTCCCTCCATGGTAATGCATCCGATCTTCCCGGAGTTGGAAGGGAAAGCCTGCACGGACCCGCGTTTCAACAGCGCGGCCAAGATGCGGTTCGGTGTCGAGGGCCGACTCAAGACCATTCCGGACGCCGACATGAACATATTTCAGGCGTTCGTCGAGGTCGTGAATGAGTGCGGCGAAGGCTATGTCACCTATTCCTGGCCTAAGCCCAGCGCGCACGGTGCCACGGAAGAGCTCTTCCTCAAGGAATCCTACGTCACGCTCTTCGCACCGTGGGGATGGGTGGTTGGGACCGGGGTCTACATTGACGATATCCACGCCCGACTCGTGCGGTTGCGATGGTCCATCATGGCCGCCACGGCGGGCATACTCACCACAACCATGATCCTTTTGGCATCGTTCATCGCGGTCTTCATCGTCCGTCCCATGAGGGCCTTGATGCAGTACGCCGAGAGGATCTCGGCGGGGGAACTGAACGCCGAAGTCAAAGGACGCTTCTACGCAGAGACTGCCCGGTTGAAGTCGGTCATCACCGAGATGGTCAGCGACCTCAATGGCGCCGTCAAACGCGCCGAGGCGAAACATGATGAAGCCCTGCAGGAAGCCGAGAAGTCCCGCCGGCTCACCGAGAAACTCGAGGCGCTCTTCACCTCCATGACCGAGATCGTCGCCGTGTACGAACTCGTGTTGGATGGGACGGGCATGCCGGTCAACTACCGTATTACCGACTGCAATAGTGCGTTCACCGCCGCGGAAGGCGTCGCGAGAGAGGACATGGTCGGGAAGCTGGCTACCGAGGTCTATCAAGCCCACACCGCGCCGTATCTGGACACCTACGCCCGTGTGGCCATGACCGGCAAGGCCTGCTCCTTCGAAATGCACGACACCCGCTGGAACAAGCACTTCATCGTATCCGTGGCGTCGCCGGCGAAGAACACCTTTGCCACCATCGCTACGGACATCACCGCGGCCAGACAGGCGCGTCAGACCATCGATGCCAAAAACCGCGAACTCGAGCAGATCATCTATGTGGCGTCGCACGATCTGCGATCTCCCCTAGTCAATGTGGACGGTTACGCCCGCGAGCTCGAGTATGCCGTCGAGGAGATCAAAGGACTGATCGAAGCGGGCGACGGCGCCCCCGAGAAGCTGGAAGGCGTCCTTCGCTCGGCCCTGCCGGACATGACCGACGCCTTAGGTCACATCAGGAACAGCACCCGCCAGATGGACGCCCTCCTCCGGGGATTGCTGAAGCTGTCGCGCTCGGGCCGGGCGGCGTTGAGCATCGGCCCGCTGGATATGAACGAACTCGTTGCCCAGACGATCTCGTCACTCGAGTTCCAGATCCGAGAGGCGGGCGCCGAGATTCGACTCGGCCCACTGCCCCCGTGCCGCGGCGACACGGTCCAAGTCACCCAAGTCTTCACCAACCTCATCGGTAATGCGCTCAAGTACCTCGTGCCGGAGCGCCCCGGCGTGATCGAGATCACGGGCGCCATCGAGCGCGGCCGCAGCACCTATTTCGTGAAAGACAACGGCGTCGGAATTGCCCCCACGCATCAGGAAATCATCTTCGAGCTGTTTCACCGCCTCGAACCGTCCAAGTCCGAAGGAGAGGGTCTAGGCTTGACCATCGTCCGGCAGATCCTCAGCCGGCTCGACGGCGAGATCCGCGTCGAATCGACGCCTGGCGAAGGCAGCCGTTTCATCGTAACGCTGCCGCCTGTACAGCCCGCTATCGAGAAAAAGCGCCATGAGTAGACAGGAAGGAGGCTCGATCATGAACAAGGAGGTTGTCATCCTTTTGGCCGAAGATGACGCGGGACACGCCGGGCTCATTCGTAGGAATCTGCGCCGCGCCGGGATCGCGAACCCAATCGTCCACTTCGAAGACGGACAGGCAACTATGGACTTCCTCTTTCGTCAGGGCCCCGGGCCCCATGCGCGGGAGGACGCCGCCTACATCCTGCTTCTCGATATCCGCATGCCCAAAGTCGACGGCACGGAAGTCCTGAAGCGCATCAAGAGCGATCCGAAACTCCGCGCCATTCCTGTAATTGTGATCACGACCACAGACGATCCGCGCGATGTCGAGCGTTGCCACATGTTGGGGTGCAACAACTACATCACAAAGCCTGTGGAGTACGAGACCTTTATGAACGCCATCCGGCAGTTAGGTCTGTTTCTGATGGTTGTGCAGGTGCCGACGGTCAATCGGGAACAGGAACACGACTAGGAGGCACAACGATGGACGCACATGCCGCGACTGACAAGACGACGCCCCGGCGCGTGCTGGTCGTCGAGGACGACGAAGGGCTGCAGAACCTCCTCATGAAGTCCCTGCGCAAGGCGGGATTCGAGGCCTGTGGCGTCTCGAAAGGTACGGAGGCCATCGCCCGCGTCACCGAGGATCCCTCCGTCGCGCTCTTGCTCGATCAGAAGCTCCCCGATATGTCCGGCCACGATATCGTCGTCGCGCTGGCCGATCGCGGCATCCGGACGCCTTTCGTCGTGATGACCGGCCAAGGCGACGAGCGACTGGCCGTCGAGATGATGAAGCTCGGTGCGGCCGACTACATCGTCAAAGGCCTGGATGTGATTGACCTCTTGCCCAGTGTCTTCGATCGCGTGTTCCGCAACCTCGAAACCGAACGACAACTCCGCGATGCCGAGGCCTCGTTGCATGAGAGCGAGGCGCGTTATCGCGAACTGGTCGAGAACGCGAACAGCATCATCATTCGCCTCGACGGCGAGGGTCGAATCACCTTCTTCAACGAGTTCGCCCAGCGCTTCTTCGGCTACGAAGCCGCTGAGGTCCTGGGCCGCAGCGCCGTGGGCACCATTGTGCCGGAGACCGGTTCGGAAGGTGACGATCTGGCCGCCATGATGGCGGGCCTCGTGCGTTGCCCGGAACGCCATACCACCGGCGAGAACGAGAACATGCGCCGCGATGGCACCCGCGTCTGGGTGTTCTGGAACAATCGCCCTATGTACGACGCCTGCGGCGCGCTTCGCGGGATCCTCTGTATCGGGAACGATATCACCGCACGCAAGCAGGCCGAGGAGGATCGCGCCCGCCTCGCCCAAATCCTCCAGAACACCAGCGACCTCGTCCTCACCGTCGAACTCGACAAGCGCATCACCTACGTCAACCGCGCGGGAAAACGCCTGCTGGGCTGGACCGACGACGAAGAACCGTTGGAACGCACCGTGGACGACCTCCATCCGGTCTGGGCTCTCCGTAGGCTCGAGGAGAACGCACTGCCGGCGGTGGCGCGTACCGGGCAGTGGCGGGGCGAGTCCGTGATTCTCCGGCACGACGGTTGCGAAATCCCCGTTTCGCAGGTCATTCTCCGCCACCGCCGCGGAGACGAAACGATCGCGTACTTCTCGACGGTCATGCGGGATGTCTCCGAAGAGAAACGAGCCCAGGAGGAACTGCGCGCGCGCGAGGAGACCTTCCGCGCCCTGGCCGAGAACTCGCTCGATGCCATCATGCGCTTCGATGCGGAGGCCCGCCACCTCTATGCCAATCCGGCGACCAAACGGCACACCGGCCTCCCCCCGGAAGCCTTCATCGGCAAGACGCATGCCGAACTCGGATTTCCCGCCGACCTCTGCCATGTGTGGGAAACCGCGATCCGGCAGGTCTTCATGACGAAGGAGATAGACCGCATCGAGTTCCAGCTCCCGAACAAGATTTGGGTTGACTGGCTGCTCATGCCGGAGTTCGACGAGACCGGCAAGGTGAAGGCGGTGATCACCTCGGCACGCGATATCACCGAGCGCAAGGAGGCCGAGGACAAGAACCGGCGCAACGCTGAACGCCTCAAGGCCGTCGTGGAACTCCTACAACAACCGGCCGAATCGGCCCAGGTCCTCCTCGATCAAGCTCTCGAGAAGGCCATTGCCCTAACCGACAGCAGCATCGGATACATCTGCTTCTACGACGAAGACACGAGGCAATTCACGCTGAACTCGTGGTCGGAAGACGTCATGAAGGAATGCGAGATTGCCGATCCTCAGATCGGCTGCGAATTGGAGAAGACCGGTTTCTGGGGCGAAGCGGTGCGGCAGCGAAAACCTATCTTGGCAAACGACTTCTGCGCCGCACATCCCCTGAAGAAAGGCTATCCCGAGGGCCACGTGCGCCTGGATCGTTTCCTGACCGTCCCTGTCTTCTACGCCGAGCGGATCGTCGCGGTCGTCGGCGTGGCCAACAAGGCTTCGGACTATGACGAAACCGATGTCCTCCAACTCACCCTCCTCATGGACGCCGTGTGGAAGTCCTTGGAGACCGCGAGAAGCGAACACGCGCTACGCGCGAGTGAGGCAGCCCTCCGAAGCTTGTTCTCCGCGACCTTGGTGGGGCTTGGGCTACTGGTCGACCGCCGGTTCAGCAAGGTGAATGCCGGTCTGTCCAGCATTACGGGATACGCCGAAGAGGAGTTGATAGGAAACACGACGCGGATGATCTACTCGAGCGAAGAGGAATACATCGCCGCGGGCCGTGAGCTCTATGGACAACTCGAGCGAGAAGGCCAAGCCGTCAGGGAAACGCGGCTTCAACACAAGAACGGTACCGTCATCGATGTCCTGGTTTGCCTGAGCCCGTTCGATCCGGCGGACCTCGCGGTGGGTACCTGTTTCACCATAGTCGACATTACCGCCCGCAAACGGGCGGAGGAGGGGCTGCTGCGGTTGGCGGCGGTGGTTCATCACAGCAAGGAGTTGGTCGCCCTCGCGACGCTGGATGGACGGATGATGTTTCTCAATCCGGCGGGCTGCGCGATGATGGGTATCGAACCTGATGCGGTGGAGCGAACACACGTGCTGGACGTGATTCCGGATCACTATCGCGACGTGGTCGAGCGCACTATCCTTCCCCTCGTTGCTCAGGGCGGCGATTGGCAGGGAGAGCTGCAATACCGCAACCTTCAAACGGGAAACCTGGTCGATGTCCGCGCCATGGTCTTCCTGGTGACCGATCCGGCCACGGGCACGCCCCAGTTCCTGGCCAACGTTTCGCTCGATATCACCGAACGCAAACACGCCGAGGCAGAGCGAGAACGACTCCAGGTGCAGTTGGCCCAAGCCCAGAAGATGGAGTCCGTAGGGCGACTGGCCGGGGGCGTAGCCCATGACTTCAACAACATGCTCGGCGTGATCCTCGGCCACACGGAATTGGCCCTGCAAGGACTTGATCCCACCCAAGCGCTCGCGACCGACCTGCACGAGATCCGAAAAGCGGCCGAGCGATCAGCGGATCTCACCCGTCAACTCCTGGCCTTTGCGCGCAAGCAGACCGTCGCTCCCAAAGTCCTCGACCTGAACGAGACCGTCGAGGGCATGCTCAAGATGCTACGGCGCCTCATCGGCGAGGACATCGATCTCGCTTGGCTGCCGGGCCAGAACGTAGGTCTGGTCAACATGGATCCCTCCCAGATCGATCAGATTCTGGCCAATCTCTGCGTGAACGCCCGCGACGCCATCGGCGACACCGGCAAGGTTATCATCAGCACGGGTGCTGCCGCCTTCGACGAGGCCTACTGCGCCGAACACATGGGGTTTGTCCCCGGCGATTACGTGTTGCTGGCCGTGAGCGACGATGGCAGCGGTATGGACCAAGAGACCCTCGATAACGTGTTCGAGCCGTTTTTCACCACGAAGGAGGTCGGCAGAGGTACCGGCCTGGGACTGGCTACGGTCTATGGCATCGTCAAACAGAACGACGGGTTCATCAACGTGTACAGCGAACTGGGCCACGGAACGACGCTCCGAATCTACCTGCCCCGGTACACAAACCCAGCCGACTTGGCGCGAAAGGAACGCCCCCCCGAGCGCATGGCCCGAGGAAGAGAGACGGTCCTGCTTGTGGAAGATGAACCCGCCATCCTGAAGCTCACGACCACGATGCTCGGCAGGCTGGGGTACACCGTCCTGGCTGCTTCCATGCCCGGCGAGGCCATGCGTCTCGCCGCCGCGCACCCCGGCGAAATCCATCTTCTCATCACCGATGTCGTCATGCCCGAGATGAATGGCCGCGACCTTGCCAACAGGCTATCGTCCCTCCATCCCGGCCTCAAGTGCCTGTTCATGTCCGGCTACACGGCCAACGTTATTGCGCATCACGGGGTGCTGGAAGACGGCGTCCATTTCATCGAGAAGCCCTTCTCGGTCCGAGACCTTGCCGCCCGCGTCCGCGAGGCGCTGGGAAACGAGTAAGACACGGGAGGCCGCTCCTCTCCGCGCACTCGATCCGCGCCGGCGCTCCTCCGCACGCTTTACTTCCGACGGCCAGTCCGTACATCCTTGTCGATGCAGCGGCAAGAGGGCCGCGAGGGAGCGTGGTTGCCATGTCACACCGCCAACGAGCCGCCTGGCTGTCCATCGCGCTGGCGGCCACCAGCGCGGCCACCGAAGAGGGCGCTATCCGGGCGCCGATTCCATTCAACGCCGCCGAGGCTGTTATCGAGCCATTCTGGTCGACGGAACTGAGCGAGTTCGCCGCGTGGACGGTGGATGACGGGACCGCCCACGGCCTGCGCATCGCGCAGAACTGGAGTGCGGTGGACTTCGAATGGACCTCGAAACCCGTATCGGGGCCGGCGTTGCGAATGTCACGCGCGGTCCATGTCGATTGCCGGCGTTACACGCGGCTCATCGTTCGGCTGGCGCCGCCGAAGGCCGCCATCGTGCGTATTGTCGCCGATACCCCAGACAAGGGACCGCGTGCCTTCGTCTCCGATCCCGGCGAAGGCAGGGAGACGGAGTATGCCCTCGACCTTGACGGAGCAAGCGCCATCAAGCGCATCACCATCGAGATCGAGCCGACGATCGAGGGGGGCGCGGCCGGGTGGCTTCGCTGGGTCGGCTTGCAGAATCCGGCGGCTATGGAGGTGTACTTCGCCCAGTGGGACTTCTCCGGCATGCCGTGGGACAAGTACCTGCGCCTGGTCGACTTGGAACCGGCGTATGCGCCGCGCTACGGCATCTTCCTGACGCCCGAGGAGCTCGCGTCGCTCCGGGCCGAGCACGCCGAGGCCATGCGGACCGCCGGCCGCTCGCGGTTCTCGGACCTGGCCGAAGCCGCGCGTACGATGGACTTCGAGCACGGCATCCATGAGTATGCCAACACCGGCGGCGATACCGACGGCCACAGCCGCGCCCGCGACGCTGCCCAGCCTCAGCTACCCGGGAGTGCCAAGCTGGCGGAGGCCGCCCTCGTGCTCCAAGACGCCGATCTGATGCGCGCTGCGGGCCGCTACGCCCTCAGCCTTGCCCTGTCCGAGCATTGGGAGCACGGTTTCATGTCCAACCTCCCGGGCGGGCCGTGGGAGGATCGGGCCTTCCGGCGCTCCTATATCTCGAATGACATCGCGACAATCCTCGACCTTGCCGGCGATGTCTTCACCGAAACGGGCCGCCTCTATCTCATGCGTCGTCTGGCCGAGGAAGGCATTGGCCCCATCAATTACGTAACGTGGCGCCATGAGTATATCTTCCACTGCAATCAGCTCGCGTATTTCAACACCGGCCGCATGTACGCATACCTGGTTCTCGAACGGGAATGGCCCCGCGTCGCACCCTACACCGACTTGGCGCTGAACGACGCGCTCGACAACCTCAACACCGTCATCCTGCCGGACGGCGGCTCTCTAGAGGGCCCGACATACCTCGCCCCCACCGTCCGCGAGAACTTCTACGCCATCCAGCACTATGCCCGCGCGCGCCACCGCGAACTCGCCGCGTTGCTGCCTGAGAACCTCCAGAGAACGGCCTGTTTCGCGGCCGCCATCGCCTCCACAACGGAACAAGACGTCATTCCCATCTGCGATGCCGGCCCCGAGTTCTCGGGAGCGGCGCTCGAGGTGCTCACCGAGTTGATGCCGAACAGCCACTGGACGACCATGTACAACAAGCGGGCCCGCCGCGAAGGCCGGCCGTCCTTGCCGCAGTCCGGCCCACCTGCCCCCGCGTTTGTTCACCTCCCGGACACCGGTTACATTGCCTCGACGCGGCCGCTGGATGGCGAGTTCGTCAAGCTCTTCATCATGGGCCACAACAAGGCCGCCGACCACACCCATGAGGACAAGGGCGGTTTCGTCCTCGAATTCGCCGGCGAGGCCTTGGCCATGGACCTCGGCATCTGCGACTATGACGACCCCATCCATATCGAATACAAGCAGTGCCAGCGCCACAACATGCTCGTGCCCGTCGGTATGCCCGAGCGGGCCCGGCCTCAGCGGCCGATTCCGTTCGACGTCAAGCCTTCGGGACGCGGCGACGAGGTGGCGTTCTACGCAACCATCGATGCCACGCCGGGTTGGAGCGGCTACTACAAGAAATGGGTGAGAACCTGGGACTCGCCCGCGCCCGACCACATCACTATCCAAGATGAATATGAACTCACCAAGGGGTCCGGCGTCGAATTCTACTGGCAGACCCTGCTGCCGTGTCGAGTCGAAGACCACGCGGTGGTCATCACCGGCGCACGAGGCCAGGCCGAGATCCGGTTTCCCGAGGACTGCCGCCTTCGCATCGAGTCCTTGCCGATGTCCGGGGGCCAGAAGCACACCCGCATCGCCATTGGCCGGGACGGGCCCGAGGGCGCACTCGATGTCGACGTGCGACTTCGCGTACTCCGGCCCGCGGCCGACCAGTAGACCACCCGCGTGGACCTTGTCGGGCGAGGCGTCACCGGGAATGGGTCCTGGACGGGGGCCGGTTGGCGCAGCACGGTCCCTGCGTGGCTCTCGCCGTCGCCACGGCGCCTTGGTGCGGCCCAGGGCCATCCTAGCGGCCATGGACTTTCAGGTCGGAGGCGGGCGGGGAGGGTGCGGCCGAGGTCATGGTGCGGTCGACAGGTGCGGCCGAAGCTGGTTGCGCCTGTACGAGAATTTGTGCTAGACTGACTGCTGCTATATTGTGTCATTCCCGAGAGTGGGTGCACGCCCACTTTTTTTGTTGTAGGGCCGGATAGGCCCAACGGGTGGAAGGGCTTGCGGCAAAACGACGAAATAATCCGCCGGACATGGCAGGAACTCGGCCCGGAACTGGCCGAGCAAGGTTTCGAACTCGTCGAAGTCGAGTTCGAGGGAACGGGTGCGCGTCGTACCCTGCGGTTATACATTGATCGCGCGGACGGCGTCACCGTGGACCATTGTGCGACGGTGTCGCATTTGGTGAGCCCGCTTCTCGATGTGAAGGACTTCATCGACGGGGCGTATATGCTGGAGGTGTCGTCTCCGGGCATCGCGCGGCCGCTTCGGAAATCGGAGGATTTCACACGATTCGCAGGCGAGCGGGTGAAGGTCAAGACGTATGAGCCTGTTCAGGGACGCAAACGGTTCTCCGGCATACTGCTGGGGTTGCGAGATGGCCTTGTGGAACTGGATTGTGGAGGGACTCCGTGCTCGGTGCACCTCGAGAACCTCAAGAAGGCCAATCTCGACCGCTAGGACATGTACGAAGGAGGGGCCGTGGACGTAAATCTGCGAGTGATCTTGCAGCAACTGGAGGCGGAGAAGAGCATCGACCGCCAGACGTTGTTGAATGCTATTGCGAGCGCCATTGAGAGCGCAGCGCGCAAGAGTTTCACCCATGGCAATGAGATCTCGGTCGAAGTGGACCCGGAAACGCTTGAATTCAAGGTGTTCGAGATCCGTACGGTAGTCGAGGAAGTACAGGACCCGGAGCGGGAGTTGTCGCTGGCCGAAGGGCTGGAACTCAATGCCAACGTAGTGGTCGGCAATCGATTGAAAGTGCCGGTGAAACCGAAGGATTTCGGGCGCATTGCGGCACAGACCGCGAAGCAAGTGATCATCCAGCGCATCAAGGATGCCGAGCGCGACAATGTATATGAGCAATTCAAGCAGCGCCAGGGCGAGCTTGTGACGGGCATCGTGAAGCGGAACGTCCGCGGCAACATCATTGTCGGTATCGGTAAGGCCGAGGCCATCTTGCCCCATCGCGAGCAATCGCCCCGAGAGAACTTCAAGCCGGGGGACCGGATGCGCGCGTATCTGATCGAGGTGGACAAGAGCGGCCGGGGCGCCCAATTGGTGCTCTCGAGAACCGCGCCCGAACTGGTGCAAGGCCTCTTCGAGCTTGAAGTGCCGGAGATTTACGATGGCACGGTGGAGATCAAGGGGGTGGCGCGGGAGCCGGGCAGCCGAACGAAAGTGGCCGTGATGTCGAACGATCCCAACGTCGATCCCGTGGGCGCGTGTGTGGGTATGAAAGGCTCGCGGGTGCGGACGGTGGTGGAGGATCTGTCCGGCGAGAAGATCGACATCGTCCGTTGGAGCGAGGACCCCATCGAGTTCTGTGCCAACGCGCTGAATCCTGCTGATATTCTAGACATCACGGTGGATGAGGAGTCGCGCGAAATCGTGGTGGTGGTGCCCCATGATCAGTTGTCCCTGGCCATTGGCAAACGCGGTCAGAACGCGCGGTTGGCCTCGAAGCTGATCGGTTGGAACATCGATATTCGAAGCGATGAAGAACCGCTCGGCGAATCCGAGAGCGAGTCGGCGTCGGACACGGCCGAGGCCGAAGGAGCCCCTTCAGCGCTGGAGAATGAGCCCCCGGACGACGGAGCGATCGAGACGCTCGCGAACCCGGATGAGAACGAGGCCCCGGAGAGCGGCGGCGCCCCCTTGGATGCCGCCCCTCCGCCGACGCCGGATCCCGAGGGATACGCCTCATGAGTACGTGAACGGGTGCGCGGTGCACGGCAATCTGGAACGTGGTGGGAGGTACTGAATGCAGACGATAGCGAGTTTGGCCGAACGGCTCGACATGACGGCCGAGGAGGCCCTCGAGAAGCTGCGCTACATGTTCTTCGAGGTAGACAGCATCGAGTCGGGTATTACCGACGAACAGTGCGATCTACTGATTGATATCGACGAGAACCCCTCGATCGCCGAGCAGACGCGAGAAGCCAAACTCAAGGAAGTCGAGAAAGCGCGCGAACGTACGGAGCGTCTTCAGGCCGCCGCCAGGAAGGCGGCCGCGACGCGCAAGGCGAAGGCCCCCGCCAAGAAGAAGGCCGCCGGCAAGGCCAAGCCCAAGGCGAAGGCCAAGGCGAAGAAGTCCGCTGAAGAGGAAGAAACGCCTCCGGAAGAAGCGGCCATCGAGGCAGGGGAGGCCCCAACCGAGGAAATCGCTCCGGTGGCTGTGGCCGAGGAAGCCGCTAAGGCGGAAGGCCCCGTGGCCGAGATTCTTCCGGATGAGGTAGTACCCAAGGACGCCGGGGCCGCCCCGAGCGTGGTCAAGGCCCGGGAGAAGAAGGCCGTCGAGGCCGAATCCAAGGGGCCGGCGATCCTGATTGGCAGCGCCATCGACCATGAAGCGCGCAAGGTCGAGATTGTACGGGCCGATGGGACCCATCTCGAGGCGCCGGACGTCGATATCGCCGAAGAGCCGGTCGTGGCCGAGACGGAACCGACGGAAGAAGAAGAGCAAGGACTGCTCGCCGAGGCAGAGCGTCGTCAAGAAGAAGAAGACCGGCGTAATGCGAGGATCGCCGCACGTCCGCTGGCCAAGCCGGACCCGGCGGTCGTGGCGGAAGTGATTCGAAAGGCGGCCGAGCGCAAGGCCCGCGGCGAGGTGCGCGAGAAGGTCAAGGGGCGCAAGGCGCCCAAGCCTCACCAGGAATCGGGCGTGTCCGCCCGAGGCGAAGCGCCCGCGGCGACGCGGCGCACCGGGAAGACCGCGCGCAAGCGCCAGAAGAAGGCCGAGCGTGCGCGCTTGGCGGAAGACGTGCTCCGCCGCGATGCGGCGGCCGCCGTGCGCGAGTATGAGGCGGGTGGCCTCGGCGCGCCCAAGCGTCGCAAGCGCAAACGGACTCGGGGCGACGAAGCCGTTGACGCCTCCGACACCCCCAGTCTCGAGATTCTCGAGGTCGAGCACAACATGACGGTGGAGCAGTTCGCCGAACGGATGGATACGCCGGTGAATGATCTCATCCTCGAACTCATGGATGAGAACATCCTGGTGACGAAGAACCAAGCCCTCGAACTTTCGGTGATGCAGCACGTGGCACTCCCACGCGGCTTCGAGGTGGTGGCGGTGATTCCTGAGGAAGAGGATATTATGAAGGAAGAGCCTGACGACCCGAAGGATCTCAAGTCTCGGGCTCCCGTCGTTACCGTCATGGGCCACGTGGATCACGGCAAGACAACCCTGCTGGACAAGATCCGTTCCGCCAACGTGGTGGATAGCGAGGCCGGGGGCATCACGCAACACATTGCCGCGTATGACGTTGACTTGCCGACGGGCCGCGTGGTGTTTCTCGACACACCGGGCCATGAGGCCTTCACCCAGATGCGTGCCCGTGGCGCACAGGCGACGGACATCGTGGTGTTGGTCGTCGCGGCGGACGATGGCGTCATGCCGCAGACGGAAGAAGCCATCGATCACGCGAAAGCGGCCGGCGTTCCCATCGTAGTCGCGGTCAACAAGTGCGACAAGCCTGGCGCACAGCCGGATCGCATCCGCCAGGAGTTGACGCGCTTCGACTTGGTTGGCGAGGAGTGGGGCGGCAAGACGCTCATGAAGAACATCTCTGCGCTCCGAGGAGATGGCGTGAGTGAACTCATGGAATTGCTCGTGCTCGAGGCGGAACTGCTCGAGCTGAAAGCCAATCCCACCAAGCCGGCCCGCGGGGTTGTCATCGAGTCCGAGATCACGCGGGGCCTCGGGCCGGTGGCCTGGGTGTTGGTGCAGAGCGGCACACTGCGCGTGGGCGATGAGTTTCTGGCGGGGTGCAGCACGGGCCGGGTGCGGTCCATGCACGATTCGCACAACAAGACCCTCGGGGAATGTGGGCCGGCGACGCCCGTAGCGGTGACCGGTTTCGATTCGCCGCCGGACGCGGGCGACCAGTTCGTCGTCGTGAAAGACGAGCGCGTCGCGCGCGCGATTGCGGAGAAGCGCGCCCAAGTGGCCAAACAGAAAGAGGGCGCGTCTGTCCGGCGTATCACCCTCGAAGACTTCCACGCACGGATGCTGGCCGGCGAGCAGAAGCAACTCAATATCGTGTTGAAAGCCGACGTGCAGGGCTCGGTGGACGTGATGAGCTCGAGCCTGTCGCAGTTGGGCAACGAAGAGGTGAAGACCTCGATCGTCCACGCGGGCGTGGGCGGCATCAATGAATCCGACGTGTTGCTGGCGAGCGCGAGCAACGCCGTCGTACTGGGATTCCACGTCACCGCGAACCCAAGAGCCCAGAAACTCGCCGAGCAGGAAGGCGTCGAGATCCGGTCGTACCGAATCATCTACGAAGCGATCGATGCCGTGCGCAGCGCGCTCACCGGCATGTTGGCGCCCAAGATGCAGGAAATGGTGACCGGCCACGCCGAGGTGCGACAGGTCTTCCACTCCTCCGCGTTGGGTAACATAGCCGGGTGCTACCAGAAAGATGGCGAGATGACCCGTAACGCGTCGGCCCGTCTTTTGCGTGACGATGTGATCGTGTACGAAGGGAAGATCGGCAGTCTCCGGCGCGGCAAGGAAGATGCACGCAGTGTGGCGGCCGGCCTGGAATGCGGCATCAAGCTCGAGAACTTCGACGATATCCGCGTCGGTGACGTCATCGAGGCCTATCGGATCGATCAGATCGCCCAAACGTTGTCCTGATGTTTCGTTCGGTTCGTATCTCTCGGTGTTCGACATAACGGTCGGATGTCGGGGAGACGGGGCGCGGCCGGGGTCGCTTTCGTCCAGGGCATGCGGCGCCGCCCGTCCGGATTCAGGAATGGTTCCAGCCTGTGACCATCGGCCTTCTGCACTTGGATCTGCGGATCCCCGGTTCGCGGTCGCTCAAGGAAAAGCGGCGCGTGATCAAGAGCCTCAAGCAGGTGATGCACAACCGCTTCAACTGCTCGGTGGCGGAAGTCGACTGCCAGGACGTGTGGAGCCGGGCGCGCCTGGCCGTGTGCGTGGTCTCGGGCGACAGCCGGCACGCCAACGAGCAACTGAACGAGATCGCGCGCTTCGCGGGCATGAAGGGCGGCGCGGAATTGATCGACTACTCGATTGAAATGCTATAGCACGGCGCGGCCGGAAGGTCGCAGGCCGGACAAGAGGCCGATGCGCCGACGACGCAGTCGCCCGGGACCGCGCGTTGTGCGGCGCACGCCATGGGAACAACATCGATGTCTCGTTTGCGGGCAGAACGCGTGGCCGAGCTGATCCGAGAGGAGATTGGTCGCCTGTTGATCAAGGGCCTCAAGGATCCGCGAATCGGATTTGTCTCCGTTATGGGCGTTCGAATGTCGCCCGATCTGCGCTATGCGAACGTCTACGTGAGCCTGTACGGTAGCGAGTCGGAGCAGAAGAGCTCGTTGATTGGGCTCGAGTGCTCATCCGGCTGGATCCGGCGCGAGGTGGGCAAGGCCATACGCCTTCACCACACGCCCGAGATTCGCTTCTTCTCGGATCATAGCCTGGACGAGGTCTACCACCTCGAGGATGTGTTCCGTCAGATCCACGATGAGACTCCGGCGGCGAGCGAGGAAAAGGGAACCGGTGGGCAAGAAGATTGATCTGGCGGGTGTGGCTTCATTGCTGCGCTCGGGCAACTCGTTCCTCGTGACATCGCACGAGAATCCGGACGGGGACGCCATGGGCAGCCTGTTGGCCATCGCGCATCTGCTGCACAGCCTCGGCAAGGATCGCGTTCACCTCGTGAGCGCGGACCCGGTGCCGGCCATCTACCGCGACCTGCCCTGGGCCGAGCGGATTGCCGATGCTTCAGGGCCTTGGCCGGAGATCAACGTCGTCGTCGTGCTTGACGTGGCGCGGAAAGACCGATTCGAGGCGGTGGCCCGCCGGATCAATCCAGGCATGATTGTCGTGGTGATAGACCATCACCGCGAAGCTTCGCCGTGTGGCGATTTCCACTTCGTGGATCCCTCCTACGCCGCCACCGGCGAGATCGTGGTTGAGTTGTTTGAGGCGGCGGCAATGCCCCTCTCGCGCGAGGCGGCGCACTGCCTCTACGTAGCCCAGGCAACGGACACCGGTGGATATCGCTTCTCAAACACCAACGCCCGTTCGCACCGGATCGCCGCCCGACTGATCGAGGCCGGTGTCGATGCCGCGGCCATCAACGAGCGTATCTTCGAAGTTATGCCGCGCCCGAAATTCGCCCTCCTCAAGCGCGTGCTCGAGAATCAGCGCTTCGCGATCCAGGGACGTGTGGCCTACACGTGTCTGCAGGCGAGCGACCTTGACGCCACCGGCGCTCGCGGCGAGGACCTCGAAGGACTGGTGAACTTCATGCGCAATATCGAGGGGGTCGACGTGGGCATCCTGTTTCGTGAAGTGGACGCCGCGACAACCAAGGTCAGCTTCCGGTCGCGCCGCGTCTTCGATTCGGCCGCGTTTCTGGAGCGGTTCGGCGGCGGCGGTCATGCGCCGGCGGCCGGGGCGACGATTCCCGAGCCGCTGGACGAGGTATGCCGCCGCGTGTTGAGTGACCTGACGGCAGCCCTGGAGGATTCGATGTGAACGGCATCTTGCTGGTCGACAAGCCGGCGGGCTTGACGTCCCATGACGTCGTGGATCGCGTGCGCAAGGCCGCGGGCATTCGCCGCGTGGGACATACGGGCACGCTGGATCCCAGAGCCACGGGGCTCCTCATTCTGTGCCTTGGCCGGGCGACACGGCTCTCCGAGCACTTGACGCGCCTGGACAAGGTGTATGAAGGCGCCATGCGCCTCGGCGTGGTTACCGACTCTTTCGATCTGGACGGCACGATTCTCGAAGAGCATCCCGTTCCGGCTTTTGATGAAACGGCCATTCGCGAAGTCTGTGCGCGCTTCACCGGCGATCTGATGCAGGTGCCCCCGATGGTCAGCGCGGTGAAGGTCGGCGGCGAGCGGCTCTACAAGACGGCCCGGCAGGGCGGTGTCGTGGCTCGCGAGCCCCGGCCGGTAACGGTGTACGCGTTCGACGTGCTGGACTTTGCCTCTCCGGACGTCACCATCCGCGTCCGGTGCACCTCCGGCACCTATGTCCGTAGTCTGTGCCACGATATCGGCCGGGAACTTGGCTGTGGCGCAGCGTTGGCCTCGTTGCGGAGGATGAAGGTGGGTCCTCATTCCGTGGTGGACGCGGTGGTCCTGGACGCGCTGAACACGCCGCAGGATGTGGTCTCTCGGCTCGTGCCAATGAACGAAGCGCTTGACCTGCCGACGGTAGTCGTGCGTTGGGAGAGCCGCAAAAGCGTTGTCTCCGGAGCGACGTTGACCAAGATGCAGTTCGTCGGCACCTGTCCTGTTCGCACGGGCTGGGTCCAGATCAAGACCGAAGACGGGGAGTTGTTGGCGATTGGTTTGGTCGAGTCTACGGCGGCCGCCGAGCGCGTATTGCCCAAGCGCGTATTGGCCGACTAGCGGGCGTTCCGCGGAACGGCCAACCGATGAACACCACGGTGTAGTATGAAGATCATTGAGAACATTCGCGAGACCGAGTTCGCATTCCCGCATACCGTGCTCACGATCGGCAGCTTCGACGGCGTGCATCGAGGCCACCGCCGCGTGCTCGACGACGTCGTCCATCTCGCGCGCGAGCGAAACGGCACCGCAGCCGTCCTCACGATGCGCCCGCATCCTCGCGAGTTCTTCTCGCCCGACCACGCGCCGAACCTGCTGACCTGCGACAGGAAGAAGACCCAGCTCCTCAAGGAGGCCGGCGTCGATGCGGTGCTCCTCCTGCAATTCACAGCGGAAGTGGCGAATCTGGATCGAGCGGCGTTTGTCGATCACATCATCCGCCGCTGCTGCCACGCGGAAGCCGTCGTGGTCGGCCACGACTTCCGGTTTGGGCGAGATGCGTTGGGCGACTTCGAGTTCCTTCAGAGCCTGGGACAGGTCTATGACTTCGTGGTCCATCAGGTACCTCCGCTCTACGTACAAGGCGAGCGCGTGTCGAGCACGTTGATCCGCGAGCAGGTTCTCCAAGGCGATATCGAGAAGGCAGCGTTGTTGCTCGGCCGGAAGTACTCACTCGTCGGGCGCGTGGTTGCCGGACGTGGCATCGGAACGGAACTGGGATTTCCCACGGCCAACATCGAGCCGCGCCACAGCGCCGTCCCGGCCCAAGGCGTCTACGCGGGCGAGGCGCTGGTGAATGGCCAGCGTATCCCGGCCGCGATCAACGTCGGTATCGCGCCGACCATCCGTCAGAAGGACCTCGTCGTCGAGGCCTTCTTGCTCGACTTCGACCAGAACCTTCGAGACGCCGAAATCGAGATCGTATTTCACCGACGACTTCGGAGCGAGAAGAAGTTTCCGACGCATGCCGCGCTCACGGAACAGATCGCTCATGACGTGGAGGCCGTGCGCGCGTGCCTCGCGCGCCGCGAAGACCCAGAGACCGGCAAGGAGGCCCTATGCGATACGTGATGCTGGCCGCGAGCGTGGTCGCCGCGGTCGGGATGGCCCTTTCGGACCAGGCCAGCACCGAGGATAACGCCGCCATGGCCGAGTGGAATCCCTGCTATCGCGTCCGCGGCGGCCTCGACCACTGTCGCATCACGTTCACGCAGAAGAAGCAGGGCCGCGTTGCCTATCTCGGCGGCTCGATCACGACTATGCCGGGCTGGCGCGATCTCACGTACGACCTCCTCAAAGCGCGGTTCCCGGAAACGGAATTCGAATTCATCGACGCCGGGATCGGCGGCACGGACTCGACATTGGGCGCGTTCCGCCTCGAGCACGATGTGTTCAAGAACGGGCCCGTCGACCTCCTATTCCTCGAATACGCCGTGAACGACAGCGGCGAAGGGCGAAACCAGCCAGGCCGGATGCGCGCTATGGAAGGCATCATCCGTCAGGCCCGTCGACTCCATCCGAGAATCGACATCATCGTCCAGTACTTCGCCGACCAGGGCAAGGTCGCCGCGCTCAACGCCGGCCATCTACCGGACGTGATCCACGATCACGAGATTGTGGTCGCACACTACAACCTGCCCGCGCTCAACCTCGCCGTCGAGACGACGCGCCGTCTCAATGCCGGTGCGTTCACGTGGGAGGATTTCTCGCGGGATTCGTGCCATCCGCTACCGCTCGGGCATGCCCTCTACGCGGAGTGCATCGGAACGTTCCTGGACGCCGCCTGGAGCGCGCCGCTGGATGCCGAGGCGGCCACGAAGGAATACGCCTTGCCGACACCGCTCGATCCGCTGAATTACGAGAACGGGCGTTTCCTGCCCGTCGAAGACGCGACGGTTGTCAGCGCTTGGACGCACGACGCGGCATGGATGGCCGAGAAGACGTGCAACTACAGCGGCGCGGTGGACGTGCTGGTGGCCGAAGCGCCCGGCGCGACGCTGACGCTTCCCTTTGACGGGCGCCTGATCGGCATCTATGCTATTGCCGGCATGGACGCCGGTCAGCTAGAGGCCTCGATTGATGGAGGCGACTTTGCGACGACGGATCTATTCGATCATTACTGCATGAGTTTCCATCGGCCCGTCTGTCATCTGTTGCGTCGTGACCTCGCGGCGGGCCATCACGTGTTGACGCTACGGATGGGTCAAGGAAGGAACGAGAAGAGCGAAGGTCATGCGGCGCGGATTCTCGAGTTTGTGGCCAACTGAGACCGGTCTGAAACCTGGGTGTTGCGGATGAAGTCAAGCAGAGAGCGCGACGAATCACCAGCGGATCACGCGTTGCACGCAATACCAGTCGACACTATGCGCAACCCACGGTTCCCGGATAGACCCATCACTCTCCCGAGCGCCGTGCTCGGGATCCTGATGGCCGCCGCGATCGGCTGCTCGACGACCCATTACAAGGAGGCGGCGGATCGCGAGGTCTACGGCATTATTGCCGAGGAGGGACGCCAGGTCGTCGGCATGCCTGAGACGTTCAGCATCGAGGAGGCCGAGGTCTCGCTCGACGGCCTACCCACAGTGCCGGAGGCGATGCTCAAGGATATCGAGTTTCTGGGCGAAACGGCCCAGGACGAGATCGGATGCCCCATTCTGAGCCTCGAACAGGCCCTATCGATCGCGGTCAGAAACAGCCGCGAGTATCAGAGCCAGAAAGAGTCGCTTTACGTTAGAATTCTGTCGTACACCGAGACGCGGCAACGCTACACACCGGTGTTTTCGGGCCGCGCGCAGGGCACCTATACGGCCGAAACGCGAGATGTCACGAAGCGCTCCGGCACGGCCGTGGTGGCCGAGGCGGCCCCCGACGTCATCCGGAATCTTGACGGACTTGCCGGCACGCCGACCGCGCTCCTTAATTCCTATGCCGCGATTGTCGAGTCGGCCGCAACCGCAACCGGCGCCAACGCCGCCGAGGTGGCCATCGAGCAGGACCGTAGCGTTGCCGGTACGACCTCGTTGGGCGTGGACATGCTGATGAAAGGCGGCGCGGCGATCGCCATCGGCATCACCTCGAACTTCCTGCGCTTTGTCAAGGGCGATCCCCAAGCGGCGACGTCATCGATGCTGAACATCGCCCTCGACCAACCCCTCCTGGGCTCGGAACGGCGCGCAGCGACGGAAGCCCTCACGCAGGCCGAACGGGACGTTCTCTACGCGCTACGGGCGTTCACGCGATACCGAAAGCAGTTCTCCGTGAACATCGCTTCCACGTACTACCGCGTGTTGCAGGATCGCGACGCCGTACGCAACAACTGGTTCGGCTACACCGCGTTCAAGAAAGATCTCGAACGCGCCCAGGCTGAAGCAAACGAAGGTCGCATCACCAAGGCGGATTTCGGACGCACCAAGGAAGGAGAACTCCAATCCCGAAACCAGTGGGTCACGGCTATCCAGGAATACCACGACGCCTTGGATGCGTTCAAAATCGAGCTGGGCCTGCCTACCGACGCGCGCGTCGTACTCGACGAGCAAGAACTCACCACCCTCATCGAACGAGGGCCGGCTCCGGCCCCGGATTTCACTCCGGAGGATGCCATTCAGGTGGCGCTGTCCGCGCGGCTGGACTACCAGACCGAGCGTGATCGCATGGAGGACTCGGCACGTCAACTCCAGCTCGCCACCGACGGACTCCTGCCGAATCTCGGTGTGTCGGCCGGCGCCCGTGTCGACAGTACCGGTCGTGACAACTTCCAGGAGTTGGATTTGAAGCGCTATACCTGGGATGCTGGGCTTGATCTCGATCCGAAACTGAATCGGAAATCGGTGCGAAACAAGTACCGGCAGGCCCTGATCGCCCTGGCGGCGTCGCAGCGCGACTTCGAAGAGTATGAAGATGAGGTCAAGCTCGGCGTACGGCGTGCGTGGCGTCAGCTCGAGCAGGCGGCGGTTTCTTACGAAATCCAGATGAACTCGCTCCACGAAAGTGAACGCCGGGTGCTTCATCAGGAACTGCTCATCGAGGCCGGCCAGGGCAAGACGCTGGACTGGATCGATGCACAAAACGACTTGAATCGCGCGCGGAACAGCGTCTCCAGCGCCCTGGTCAGTCATACCATCGCCTACCTGAAGCTGTGGCTTGAGATGGGCATCCTCTACATCAAAGAGAACGGCCAGTGGGAGGACGTAACGGATGCCGACCATTCCTAGCGGAGAGAACCAACGGCCAAGGGGCAAGCGGATCCGAGGTCGGTGGCTGCTTGTTGCGTTATTCGCCGTTGGGGCGGTAGTGGGCGCGTTGAAACTCACCGGCGGTCAGCGGGACGCCTCCGTGCGTGCCACGACCTACGTGGCGCGCCGCGGCACCTTGCCGATCATGATTGTCGAAGGGGGCAGCGTCGAATCGCTCAAGCCGTGCAATGTCAAGTGCGAAGTCAAGGGCGGCGAGACCAAGATTCTGTCAATCATTGAGGAAGGCTACCGCATCACGCAGGAGGACATTGTCCGGCGCAAGATCCTGGTCCAACTCGATTCGTCGAGTATCGAGGACGTGATCAGCAAGCAAGAGATCAGTTACCAGAATGCCAAGGCGGCCGCCGCCAAAGCCCAGCAGGATTACGAGATCCAAGTCAAGGAGAATGAGAGCAACATCCAGGCGGCCGAGCGCGATGTCCGATTCCAGGCGATGGATTTTCAGAAATACCTCGGCGATGAACTCGCCCGCGAACTCATGGACGAATTGCACCGGCGCCGGAGCGCAGAGGCCGCTGCCGAAGAGGCCTTGGACGCGGTGGACCTCTTCGAGAAGGCCCAGCAGACCGTCAACGAGAAGAGAGCGCTTGTCCAGGCGCTCGATGCCGTTCGCGCATCCTCCGCAGAGGAGAGCGACCGGCGGAATCGCGAGTCGCTCCAACCGGCGGACCGCCCGCGTGCGCGCGGAACCCGCGAAGACACACCCCAGGCGCCGGAAGGAGCGTCTTCCGCGGACAACGAGACTGCTCCAGCACCTGCGGCCCCCGCGGATTCGAGCCCTCCGGCGTCGCCCGCTGTGCCTGGGGACTCGAGCGCGACGTCCGAATCCCCTAGGCCGCTCGATGCGCTGGGAAACGGGCTGGCGGATGCGTTGGAGCGTGGTCCTGAGGCATTGGCCCAAGATCTTGCTGAGGCCGAGGCTGCGCTGGCGCTGGCGCAGATCGAACGTGACGGCAGGATCGCCGAGTTCGTGCAAACCGCGAAGACGGCCGGCGTCGCCGAACCGGACTGCGAGACCCTCGGCCTGAGCTTCCCGCCCGTCGATTTCGCGCGCCTCGTTGATGATCCGCGTGTGGGCGGCGAGGCGGCGCAGAAACGTCGGCAACTCGAGACGGATATTCTGCTCGAGGATGAAGAGCGGATCACCGCGGAGGACACCCTCGAAGGAACGCGCCGCCTGTTCGAGCACGATTTCGTCACCGAGACTGAGCTCAAACGCGACGAAATGGCCGTCAAGCGTCGTGAGATTAGCGTCGAGGCGAAGAACATCAGTAAGGAGTTGTTTTTCCGCTATCAGTTCCCGAAAGAGGCCGAGCAGGCGTTCTCGAACTACGAGGAATCGCTGCGCAAACTCGACCGGGTGATGCAAGAGACCGCCACGAAGTTGATGAGCGCTGAAGTGAACCTCGATTCGGCGGAGGCACGCCTCCGCGTCGAGGAAAAGGAGCGGGCCGAAGGCCTCGAGCAGCTCACGAAGTGCACCATATACGCTACGCACGAGGGCATTGTCGTCTATGGCGGCGCCGAGGATCGGTACTACCGAGGAGACCCCATCGCCGAAGGTACCACCGTGCACGAGAACCAAACGATCCTGATGATTCCGGATATCACGAGTATGGCGGTGCGCGTCAAGGTTCACGAATCGGCCATCCAGCAGATCCGGCCGAGCCAGTCGGCCACGATCCGCGTCGAGGCCTATCCGGAACAAACGCTCCATGGAGAAGTCAACAAAGTCAGTGTGGTGCCCAGCTCGCAGAACCGTTGGCTGAATCCGGACTTGATGGTCTACGACACGGTAGTCGCCATCGAGGGCATCTACGAATGGCTGAAGCCGGGTATGACGGCCCAGGTCGAGATCTCCGTGGCCACCCTTGAGAACGCGATCTACGTTCCCCTGCAGGCCGTATCAAGTGTGGGCGACGAGCGCGTGGTCTACCTGGCCCACGGGGAGCGCCGCACCGTCGAGACCGGCATGTTCAACGACACCTATATCGAGATCAAGAAGGGGCTTGATGACGGCGACGAAGTCCTCTTGAGATCCATTGAAAGCACGGAGGAGAAGGAGACCGCCGAGGAACCCGCTGCGGACACCCCGGCCTCGACGTCGGATGAATCGAGCAAGACGAGCGAACCATGACGGACGACACGCCCATAGCACGCATTGAAGATCTGCGCAAGGTCTACCAAATGGGCGGAGTATCGGTATCGGCGCTCCGCGGCATTACCCTATCGTTTCGAGCCGGTGAGTACGTGTCGATCATGGGGCCGTCCGGCTGCGGCAAATCGACGCTGCTCAATCTCCTGGGCTGTCTCGACCGGCCGACATCGGGCAAGTACTTCCTGGGCGACGACGACGTGTCGCAGATCGACGACGACGCCCTTTCGATGATCCGCGGCACGCGCATCGGCTTCGTGTTCCAGTCCTACAACCTGATCCAGCAACTCTCCGTTATCGAGAATATCGAGGTGCCCCTCTACTACCAAGGCTGCTCCGAGACAGAGAGTCGAGCCATCGCCGAGGAGTTCGCCGTAATGGTCGGCCTGAAAGAGCGACTGCGCCACAAGCCCTTCGAGCTCTCGGGCGGCCAGCAGCAGCGGGTCGCCATCGCCCGCGCGCTGGTGAACGATCCCTTGATCCTCCTGGCCGATGAGCCCACCGGCAACCTCGATTCCGCTTCGGGCGACGAGATCCTGGCGCTGTTCGACGGATTGCATCAACAAGGCAAGACGCTCGTGGTGGTTACGCACGAGGAGGATGTCGCGCGCCGGACCAAACGGGTGATCCGACTGCGCGATGGCCACGTCGAGAGCGAGCAGTATAATGATTAGCGAATACTCCGGAAGGCGCCCGCACCACCACGCCGTATCGCTGACGCGCATCGACCGGACGATCCGCCTAGGCCTCAAGAGTCTGTGGAATCACCGACTGCGCTCCCTGCTAACCGCGCTGGGCATCGTGTTCGGCGTGTGTTCCGTCATCGCGATGCTCGCCATCGGCGAAGGTGCCAGCTACGAAGCCCAAGAGCAGATCCGCAGGCTCGGCAGCAACAACATCATCCTCCGCGGCATCAAACCGCCCGAGGACAAATCGAGCACGTCGCAACAGAGCCGGATGGCCGAGTACGGCCTAACCTACGATGATGTCCGCCGCATCCGCGAGACGGTGCCCAATGTCCAGGTCGAGGTGCCGGGCCGGATCGTGCGGAGCGATGTGTGGCACGGCGGCAGCCGAATCGATTGTGACGTATACGGAACCGTGCCGTGGTATCCCGAAGTCAACAATCATCCCGTGGCTGAGGGCCGGTTCTTCACCGACATCGAGTTCGAATCCAAAGCTAACGTGTGCACGATTGACGAAAACATGGCCCGCCAGATCTTTCGCATCGACTCACCCGTCGGCGGACGCGTCCGCGTCGGGACGCTGTACTACCGAGTGATCGGCGTCATGGCGCCGAAGGCCTCCCACGCCACGACCAACGCCGGAAAAGCGAACAACCTCGACGCACCCAAGGGCAACGCCGCGCCCGCGGCGTGTCGCATGTTCATCCCGCTGACCACCAGCAAGGAGCGCTTCGGAGAGGTGGTGATCGAGATGCAGAGCGGATCGCGTTCCTTCGAGCGAGTCGAGCTCCACGAGGTGACCGTCAAAGTGGCCTCGCTCGACAGCGTCGTCGAGGTGGCTTCGATCATCGACGGGCTGCTGGACTACCATCACAAGAAACAGGACTACGAACTGGTCGTGCCGCTCGAACTGCTGCAACAGGCGGAACGGACCAAGCAGATTTTCAACATTGTGCTCGGCGGCATCGCAGCCATTTCGCTGCTCGTGGGCGGAATCGGCATCATGAACATCATGCTCGCCAGCGTGACGGAACGCACCCGTGAGATCGGTATCCGCCGGGCCCTCGGCGCACGCCGCCGCGACATCGTCATCCAGTTCCTCGCCGAAACCGTCATCCTCTCCGGGGCCGGCGGCGTGATCGGCGTCGCGCTCGGCATTGCCATACCGTTCTTCATCACCCTCTTCGCCCAAATGGCGACGATTGTCACCCCATGGTCGCCGATCATCGCCTTCTCGATCTCGGGACTAGTGGGCGTCATCTTCGGCATCTACCCGGCCCTCCGCGCGGCGAACATGGATCCCGTCGAGGCACTGCGCCACGAGTAGCTCGCAGTTCAGCGCGCGAAAAGACTCCGGGCAAAGGCTTCCGAGAAGGGGCGGCCCACTTCATAGCCGCGGATCCATTCGCCGTCGATGACGAGAAACGGCACGCCCTGCTTGCCGGTCTTGGCCTCGAGTTCGCGGGCGTACGCGGGATTCTCCTTGATGTCGCGCACGACGTAAGCGATTCCATGGGCGTCCATAAACGCCCGGAGTTGCTGGCAGTCGTGACACATCGCCGCCGAGTAGATGATGATCTCCTTCGCGATGAACTCTACCTCCTATGATCCGGCAGTCGCCATGCCGCCTTCCAACACCGCGATCACGACCATCGCGGCGATAATCGCATGCCTCACGGCCTCCTCCCGTGTTCCAGCGGCCTCCCGATGTCGACGCCTGCTCGATACCGCCGGAGCGACGGACTGCGTGACGGTTGAACTTCGACGTCCAGGATTCTACCATGGAGGCCGTCACGAAGATTGCACGCCCGTCGGGTGGGTGGTAGCATGGAATCGGCTCTTGGCTGGAGATAAGTGCGCTATGGTTGACCTCACTAGTGTGAAAAAAGCGTCCGGATGGCCGGCGGCCCGTGCCACCATGGAAAAGGCCGTGATGGACGTCCTGCAATCCGTGCCCAAGGAGCGTGCTGAACTCCAGGTCAAGCTGATCGATGAAATCGAGTTTCCAGGCTATGTGCGCCGCCGCGTGAACTACTTTGTGGACCCGTGGGAGCGGGCGACGGCCTGGCTGTTTGTGCCCGAGGGCCGCGACGAGACGCCAGCCCTGTTGTGTTGCCACGGCATGGCAGCGGCCGGCAAGGACGAGTGTGCAGGTCTTGAGGGAGATCCGGTGTTGGCACTGGCCCAGCGGTATGCTGAGAAGGGATATGTGACCATTGCGCCGGACTGTATCACCATGGGCGGCCGCGTGTCTTCGGGCCTCGAACCGTTCGACACCAAGAGCTTCTACAAGGACAACCCAAGCATGTCGGCCGTGGGCAAGATGCTCGTGGATCACATGCACGCCATCGATGTGCTCTGCGAGACGCGATGGGTCGATCCGGCGCGGATCGGCGTCATTGGGCACGGATTCGGCGGCATGAACGCGCTCTGGCTGGCCGCCTTCGACGAGCGCGTCCAGGCCTGCGTCGCTAGTTGCGCCTTCACGCGATTCTCGGACGACAAAGACGCTGAACGCTGGGCGCGGAACGATGGATTCGTCTTCCTTCCGATGCTGCGTCAGCATGTCAAGACCCGGAAGTTCCCCTTTGACTGGGAGCATATCCTGGCCTTGATTGCGCCGAGCCCGACGTTGCTCATCACGGCCCTGAACGATGAGGAACTCCCCAAGACCAAGGGGTGTGTCAAAGCGGTGGAATCGGTGCGACAGATCTACCGACTCCTCGGCGCGTCCGAGGCCCTGCAGCATGTGACGCACGAGGATGGCCACCGCCTTACCCGCGAGACGATCGAGGCCGCCGATGACTGGCTCGATCGCTGGCTCTAGACATGCGTTTGGGTATGGGGGCGTGTATTCGAGACGAGAACCGGAGCCTTGTGCCTGCGGTTAAGGACGATCACGAGGCCGGAGCGTCCCTCCCCGTGGGAACAAAGCGGACTGGCGTAGGCGTTCCGTGACGGACAGAACGAATGCGATGGAGACTATGGAAGCTCACATCTCTCAGAGGATTAACGCACTCGTAGACAATATCGAGCAGGTGATCTTCGGCAAGCGCGAGGTTGTCAAGTTGTGCGTTGTCGGATTGCTCGCACGCGGCCATATCCTCATTGAAGATATCCCCGGCATCGGCAAGACGACGCTGGCCCAAGGCCTGGCCCGCTCGATCGCGTGTTCCTTCAACCGAATTCAGTTCACGAGCGACATGCTGCCCTCGGACATTCTGGGCGTGTCGGTCCTGGATCCCAAGACGATGGCCTTCGAGTTCCGGCGAGGGCCCGTCTTCGCCAACATCGTGTTGGCCGACGAGGTGAATCGCACGCCGCCGAAAACGCAGAGCGCGCTGCTCGAGGCCATGAGCGAGGCCACCGTGTCGGTAGACGGCCACACGCACCCCTTGCCGAGGCCGTTCATGGTTATGGCGACGCAGAACCCCATCGAGTACGACGGCACCTACACGCTGCCCGAATCGCAGCTCGATCGCTTTATGCTCCGCATCGACATGGGATATCCGCCGGGCGCGGACGAGTTGCGAATCATGCGCCGGCGCGATCCGGCCAAGGTATTGGCCGAACTGGCGCCGGCGGTTAGTGCCCAGGACGTGCTCCAGTTGCAGGATGCCGCGGGCGCCGTTCGTGTCGACGACAGTGTGGCTGCCTATGCGTTGAGCATCGTGCGGGCTACGCGCGCCCACGACCAGGTCCAGCTTGGGGCGAGTCCGCGCGGTTCGCTGGCGCTATTCGAGACCGCACAGGCCAGGGCGCTTGTCGAGGGCCGCGACTATGTGACCCCGGACGACGTCAAGCAGATGGCAACGCCCGTGCTGTCCCATCGACTCATCGTGCGGGCGCGAGGCGCGGATCTGGTGGCGGCGGCTCGAGAGCGCGCTCGCGTCGTCGCGGACATCCTCAAACGGACGAAGATACCGGTGTGAACGCGGGTGCTGTTCGGATCGACGGACGCCCGTCTGTCCGTGCCGCCCGAGCGACACGCCCATCGAGATGCCTATGCTCCAACGCATACGACGAACGCGGCTGGCCGGCAACACCTTCCTTCTGATTGCGTTTCTCACGCTCCTGGCGGCGTGGAACACCGGCACGAACCTCCTCTACGTGATTGCCGGCGGCCTCGCCAGCTTTCCAATCATCTCGGCGGTTTCCGTCGGCTGGGGCCTGCGCGGTCTGCGCGTGACACGCGATGTGCCCACGGCCGCACATCGCGGCGAGCCTGTGGGCATCACGCTCCGTGTCGAGAATCACAAGCGTTTCATGCCGACTTTCCTGCTGCGCATCGATAGCCGCGCCTCCGTCGGCGCCGCCGCAACGTTCCTGCCCCAGGTTCCGGCGCGCCGGGCAGCGGTGGTGCGCATGAGCGCCGTCTTTGAACGGCGGGGCGTCTACACCTTGCCGCCTATCGAGTTGACCAGCCTGTTCCCGTTCGGACTTGTGTCCAAGCGCCAAACAGGGGCCGGTTCGGCCGAGATCGTTGTCTATCCTCGGGTGCGCGCCGTCCGCAGCAGCGCGTTGGCGCAACTACCCAACGCGCAGGCCGCCCGCGTGGTGAGAACAGGGGACGGCGACGAGTTCTTCAGCCTCCGGGAATACGTTCGAGGCGACGATCCGCGCCGGATCGCGTGGCGGGCCAGTGCACGTGCCGGGAAGTTCCTGGTTCGGGAACTGAGTCAAGGCGCGAGCCGTTTTGTGGTGCTCGTCTTGGACACCCAGCGCCCCCAAGCCCCGGAGGACTTCGACGAGCGATTCGAAGAGGCCGTCGAGTTGACCGCTTCGCTGGCCGTAACGCTGCTCAACCAGCACTACACCGTCGCCTTGGCGACAGGTACTGCCCGCGTGCCGGAAGGAAAGGGGCAGGCTCAGGCGACTCGCATTCTGGATTGTCTTGCGCGCGTGCAGCCCACGGACAAGGCCTTGCCGGACGCCGTCGAACGCTTCGCCGCGACCCACGCCGCCGACGCCCGGATCGTGTTCCTAACGGCCGACGCGACGAAGTGGGGTGGGGCGAGCCCATTCGCCCATTCCCGCTTCATCGACCCTCACGAGGTGACGTATGCGTAATCAGGCGGCATCGGCGCTTCGCATCACCTCTTCCGCATTGGTGTGTGCGGGGTATCTGGCCCTGGCCTCGACGCACTACTACGGGCCGGCCATCTTGCTCGTGCCTCTGGTGTTTATCCCGCTATCCCCCTGGGGCGAGTCCCTCGATCGGCGCTACCGCGCGTACAGGCGAGTCACCGGTGCCTGTTCCCTTGTCGTCGGCCTGACACTACTGGCCTTGTCCCCGCTGTCCCTGTATACGCTTGACCTGCTCACGGCCATCACCTTGCTGGTCATCTACGTCCAGATCTACGCCCTGATGCACGAGAAGCGCGCGCGCGACTACTACTACCTATTCCTCATGAGCTTCTTCCTCCTCCTCGCAGCCAGCGTCATGTCGCCCGAACCCCTCGTGGGCGTGGCCTTGTTCATCGCCCTCGTCAGCGGTGTGTGCGCATTGCTGGCGCTACGTATTCACACGGAAATGCGGGATACCGGTACCGATGCGCCACCGGACATCTACTGCATCGACGAGGGCCAGCCCGCGATGGTTCCCGAGCCGGAGGATGGGCTCGGTACCGGCCTGATCCTGGCAACGATGCTCATCTGCCTAGCGGCGCTGGCCATCACCACCGGCTTCTTCCTGGTAACCCCGCGCTTCGAAGCGGGTTTCCTGGGCCGGAAAGACGCGGGGCCGCTGGTGACCGGACTGGACTCGGTCGTGAACTTGAACGAAAGCGGCCTGATCGCGCAGGACCCCACTCCGGTCATGAGGGTCGAGTTTCCCGAGGAGCCCGACGGCCAGTATCGTGGCCCCTTGTTCTGGCGGTGCACGACCCTGCCCAGCTATGCCGACGGCATGTGGATACGCCGGCCTGTGCCGACGCGCATCGACGATAGCCTTCCTCGCACCATGTTCCGCAACACCACCGAGCCCTCCACGGGCCAGAAGACCATCGTCTCGTGCAACGCGAAGGGGACCGGCCGGCTCATTCGCCAGCAGATCTACATGGACGATGTGCCGACCGAAGGCGTTCCGGCCCTTCCCCTGGTCCAAACGATGCGGTGCACGGGCAATCCCAAAGGCGTCACGCTCAACTGGGACATGATGAACGATCATACCGTGCTCATGGCGCGATTGGGGCCCCGTCGCCTCCAGTACGATGTCTTGTCCGAGGTCGATATGTTCACGCCCCAACAGCTTCGGGGCGCCCCGGACGATTACGCCGACGCCTTCGGCAAGCGGAGTTTCGAGTTCCTGACGTGGCATCCCCTGGACGAAGACACGCAACGTCTCGTACGCAATCTTACCGAAGCGCAGCCCACGGTGTACGATAAGGTGATGGCGATCCAGCGTTGGCTCGGTAGTGAGGGGGGCTTCGGTTACACGCTCAACGTGCCGGAGCTCGATCCCGCACGCCCCATGGACGACTTCATCCGAAACGTCAAGCGAGGACACTGCGAGTTGTTCGCGAGCGCGATGGCCCTGATGGTCCGCGTGATCGGCGTCCCATCGCGCGTCGTCACCGGCTACCGCGGTGGCGAATGGAATGCCGCGGACCGCTCGTACCTTGTCCGGGCCGACATGGCCCATCTTTGGGTGGAGATCTACTTTCTCGACCACGGTTGGATCGCCTTCGACCCTTCGCCGCCCGCCGACGATTCCGACTTGATCATGTCGCGCGGCCTCCTGAGCCGGGGAGAGCATCTGATCTTGCGTGCCAAGATGACGTGGTACCGCAACGTCGTAGCGTATGATCGCGGCCTCCAAATCACCGCCTTGGGCCGATTGCGGCGACTGGTCTCCCCGGAACCGCGCGAACCCAAAGGGCACGATAGCAAAGAAGAGACGCGAAAACCGTTGTTCCGATTGCCCCAGGCGCCGGCGGTGGTCTTCGGCGGTGTCCTCTTGGCTGGCCTGGCGGCCCTTGTGGCCATGCGATCCCGTTCCAGGAAGGACGCGGTGCCGCCCCACGTGCTGACCGATGATCAGGCCCGCGCCGTACGCCTGTTCCGAGGCCTTTGTCGACGGCTGCGCCGTGGCGGCATCGAATGCCGAGGCCAGACCGCCGAGGAAATCCTGACCCAGCTTGAGCGTCGCCCGCTGGCCGAAGTAGGCGTCGCGATGGCCGTCCTGTTCACGTACAACCGGGTCCGATTCGGGGGGCGGCGGCTACCGAGGCACTACTACGCCAACCTTCGCCGCGGCGTGCGTCGATTCCGATTGGAGTCCCGGTGATCCGCAGTTCGGCCACGCGCCGCGGGGGGCATGGCGCTCTGAATGAAGACGCCGACGGCCGTTTGACTGTTCCTTCAGAACTGATCTATACTAAGCCCTCTTTTGGATTCGTGATCCGCAATATCTGAATGTCTCGCGACGAAACGGCCAGTGAACCTGCCGGCATGCGTCGCAGAGGCCGGGAGAATCCTCGACACATGGGCGTCGGGCCGTCGTGTCGGTAACGCAATATCGGGCAAAGAGGAGCGAATAGTGAAAAGGACCTATCAGCCGTCCAACATCAAGCGGAAACGTGACCATGGGTTTCGCGCTCGGATGGCCACCGCCGGTGGGCGGGAAGTAATCGCGCGGCGCCGGCGTCGGGGCCGCAAACGGTTGAGTGCGTAACGAGGAGGCGATGAGCCTGTTGTGCCGGGCCAGTATCGATTGCCGCGACGCGAACGGCTCACCCGTCGCAAGGAGTTCGTGCACCTGTACGAACACGGAGCGAAATGGGTGGGGGCGGCCTTCGTATGCTACATGGTCCGGGCGGACGGTCAGGGAAACAAGATTGGCTGCGTCGTATCGCGCAAGGTCGGCGGCGCCGTGGCGCGCAACCGAGTGAAACGCTACATTCGGGAAGTATACCGCACGCACCGAAGCGACCTCGGACCCGACGTCCAGGTTGTGGTGGTAGCGCGACCGGCCTGTGCCGGCCTCGATTACCACGCGTGCGAGGCGTCGATACGGCAGCTCTTCCAGAAGGGAGCCGCAAACGGTGGGTAGAATCCTGGTGACCATCATTCGGATGTACCAGAAGTACCTTTCCCCCTTGCTCGGCGCCAACTGCCGCTTTTCCCCGACCTGTTCGCAGTACGCTATCGAGGCGATTCAGACCCATGGCGCGTTCAAAGGAGGCGCGTACTTCCTTTGGCGCTTCGTGCGGTGTCAGCCGTTGTGCAGGGGAGGGTATGACCCTGTGCCCCCGCGGCGTCAATCCGCCTGATAGACGAAGGCTCATCCGCGTTCCTGGGAGACCAAGGAATTGCTGGATGACAATCGGGATAAGGAGCTGATTCGAAATCAGCTCATCGCCATCGTGCTGATGACGCTCCTCGTCGTGGCGTGGTTCCATTTCTATGGACACAGACCATCGCCCACGCCTGAAGCACCTCAACCGATCACGACCACCGAGCCGACGGACTCCGACGACTCGGCCGCGGCGGCGGCGGGATCGCCGTCCTCGCCGGAAGCCGCCGAACCATCCTCACCCGATCAGTGGCCTTTCTTGCCCGATGTTCCGGTGCAGGGGATACCGGCCGACGACGAGATCACCCTCGAAAACGGACACCTCCGCCTCGTATTCACGCGGATCGGCGCGCGCCTCAAGCAGGCCTACGTCCTGCTCGACGAGGAAGGGAAGGATAACGTCCAGCTCGTCCCTGAGATCGAGAAGGGCAGGCCCGATACATCGGCTGTCTTGCCTTTCGGTTTGCGGTTCACGAACGAGGCGCTGGCCGATGCGCTCGACTATCGCCGGTTCGACGCCGAAGTGGATCCCGCCGGCCGTTCCGTAGTGTTCCGGCTCGCCTTGGGCGAAGCCGCCGTAGTCCGCAAGACCTTCTCCCTGAACGAGCGGCCCTTCGTGATCGATGTGGACATTGCCTACGAAAACCGGGAGCCTTCGGCACGCATCCTGGGCATGGACACCACGCCGGCCTTCTCGCTGAACTGGGGCCCGAACGTCAGCTCCGGCGACGAGAAGAAGGGCGTCAAGCAAGGCATCTACTGGCGCAAAGAGGCCAAGGTGCTGAGTCACGAAACCGGAAAACTGGGCTCCGGCCTCACGGTTCCGGAGCCGGACTGGGTGGCCATCAAGAGCGCCTACTTCGTCGTGGCCGTCAAGCCGGAGTTTGAAGGTGCGCGGATGTGGGCCGAGGGGCAGATGGGGCAATTCCGCCTGGGCGTCTCCGCGCCACGGCTCGAAGTCGCTCCCGGCGAAACGCACGAGGTCTCGTACGCCACCTATGTCGGGCCCAGTCAACTGAAAACCTTGGCCAGTGCTTGGGATACCTTGCCCGAAGTCCAGCGGTTCTTCAAGTCCGTGGATATCATGGACCGATTTGCCAAGCTGCTTCTGGCCGTGCTCAACTGGTTCCACGCCCACGTCATTGGCAATTACGGCTTGGCCATCATCTTTCTCACCGTCGTCGTCCGCAGCCTCATGTATCCGCTAACGCTCAAGAGCATGCGGAGCATGAAGAAGATGCAGCTCCTGGCCCCGGAGATCGAGGAACTCAAGAAGAAGCACGGGGGCGATCCTCAAGAGCTCAACAAGCACATGATGGAGCTGTACAAGGAACGTGGCGTGAATCCCATGGGCGGATGCCTGCCCATGATGCTTCAGATGCCCGTGTTCATCGTCCTCTATCGGATGCTGTGGAGCGCCTACGAACTCCGCGGTGCTCCTTTCGTATTCTGGATCACCGACCTATCCGAGCCGGATCGCCTGTTCCGCATCCCCGGCATCGAGCACGTTCCGTTCCTTTCGTCCCTCGAGTATCTGAACTTGCTGCCGATTCTCATGGGCGTGGCCATGGTGCTGAGCCAGAAGCTCACCCCGACGTCGGGCCCGGCCCAGAATCCGCAGCAGAAGTTCATGATGACGTTCATGCCGATATTCTTCAGCTTCATCTGTTACAACATGGCGTCGGGACTCAATCTGTACATCCTCACCAGCACGCTGCTGGGCATCGTGCAACAGCATTTCACGCGTGCGGGTGACGAGAAGACCGAACCGAAGAAGAAGACCCCGCGTAAACGCCAGCACTTCTACGCGGCCGCCCAACAACGCAAACGCCGACTCGCGCAAGAGGCCAAACAAGAACGTCTCAACAAGCAGCGCGCGCGCATCGCGGCCAAGAAACAGGGGTCGGGAACCAAGAAACGGTCGTAAGCCGGTGCCACAATGGTAGGGGCCGGCCGCGACCAGGGAGAACGAAGAGCATGCAATCCGTGGAGGCAGCAGGAAAGACCCGTAAGGAAGCGATTCAGAAAGCCCTGGACCAGTTGGGCGTCGAGCTTCACGAGGTCGAAATCGAGATTCTGGACGAGGGAAGTAAGGGGTTCTTTGGCTTGGGTTCGCGCGACGTCCGTGTCCGCGTAACCGCTGAGGGATTGCCGGATCGCCCGAAAGCGCCCAAGCCGCCGAAGCCGCGGCCTCAGGCCGCGCCGCGCGGCGAAGCATCCGAAGGCAGTCGCCCGTCGGCGCCCAAGCGCAACGTGGCCAAGCCCGTTGTCAGCGAAACGACGGCGTCGACAAAGCCCGCGCCCCAACCCAAGGCCCCCCTTGCGCCTATCCCGGAGGGCACGTCGAAAGAAGCGGCGGCACTCCTGGGCGAGGTGATTCAGCGCATGGGCATGGAAGCCGAGGTCACCGTCGCCGCGGGCGAAGAGGGCACGATTCGCCTCAATGTCGCGTCCTCGGACTCGGCGCTGTTGATCGGCCGTAAGGGCCGCAATCTCAGCGCGCTACAGTATCTCATCAACCGTATGTTTCTGACGGGCGACCACAGCGAAGCGGACCGAATCATCATCGATATCGAGGGCTACCAGGATCGCCGCCGGCAGAATCTCGAGGAGATGGCCCTCGGCCTGGCTCGGCGCGCCAAGGAGACCGGGCGCGAGATGCGCGTGAAACCCCTCAACCCTCAGGAACGACGCATGATCCACTTGGCCCTGCAGGACGATCCCGATATCCGGACGTTCAGCCTCGGCGATTCGCTCATGCGGACCGTCGTCATCGCGCCCAAGGCAGCCTCCGGAAAAGGGCCCAGCGGAGACCGGCCACGTCGCCCCAGGCCGTCTAACGGCAACCGGCGCCGACGGAACGGACCGAGACCGTCAGGATCGCCGTCGTCCGGCCGCCAGCGTCAGCACGAGACTTCCCACGAGGGAGGCGACGATGGGGTCCAGGACGCCTGACGACACCATCGCGGCGATCTCGACGCCCCTCGGGGAAGGCGGCATCGGGATCGTCAGGATCAGCGGGCTTCGTGCCATCGACATCGCCGCCGAGGCCTTCCGCTCCGGGCACGGGTGTGACCTCCGAGAGCGCTCCCGGCGTGTCTACTACGGACACGTCGTGGATGCTTCCGGCCAGGTCATCGACGAGGTCCTCGTTCACGTCATGCGCGCTCCCCACAGCTATACCCGCGAGGACGTTGTCGAGATCAACTGCCATGGCGGCGCCGGGCCGGTGAGCGCCGTACTCGAACGCATACTCGAGGCGGGCGCCCGTCTGGCGGGGCCGGGCGAATTCACGCAACGGGCCTTCTTGAACGGCCGCATCGATCTTGTCCAGGCCGAGGCCGTGATCGATCGAATCCAGGCTCGCACCAAGGCCGGACTCCGTGCCGCCGCCGCCGCCGCCGACGGTGTCCTCTCGAAGTCCATCCATGAGATGCGCGACACGATGGCCGACGCGCTGGCCCACATCGAGGCAGCCGTCGATTTCCCCGACGAGGACTTGCCGGATCTCGTCGATGAGGGACTCCGATCGCGTCTCGATGCCGTGTCCCTTCGCATGCGCGAACTGCTCGACACGGCTGAGGCCGGCCGACTCTACCGTGAGGGCGCCGCCGTCGTCATCGTGGGCAAACCCAACGTGGGTAAGTCCAGCCTTTTCAATGCCCTCCTGCGCGATGCCCGCGCCATCGTCACGGCCATTCCCGGAACCACGCGCGACCGGATCGAGGAGATCATCACGGTTTCGGGCGTTCCGGTCCGGCTCGCGGACACGGCCGGCCTGCGCCCGCCCCAGGACGAGGTCGAAGAGATCGGTGTGGCCCTGGCTCGAGATTCGATCCGCCGGGCCGATGTGATCCTCTTGGTTATCGATGGTTCACAGCCGGTTTCGAGAGAGGATGAATCGCTGGCGGGCGAGGTGCTGGCCACCGGCCAACCGGTTGTGTTGGTCTGCAACAAGCGCGATCTTGGGCAAAGGGGGGAATTCCCGGGTGGTGGCCGCTTCCGTGCCACGGCTCGCGTGTCGGCCAAAACCGGTGAAGGCCTTGGCGATCTTGAACAGGCGTTGGCCTCACTTCTCTTGGGCAACGCCTCGGTAGTCCCCGAGCAGGGCCTCATCACGCGCGCCCATCAACGCGACAGCCTGCGGCGGGCCGAGGCCGCCCTGAACCACCTGCTGGCCCACTTCGGCGCCTCGCCCGAGTTCCTCAGCATCGATCTCCGCGATGCGTTGGCCGCCGTCGGCGAGATCACCGGCGAGACCACCGCCGAAGATGTTCTGAATCGCATCTTCTCGACGTTCTGTATCGGCAAGTGAGCCCGCGGCCGGCGCTTTCCAACGCGACGCAGGATGTGGTAGCGTACAGTGTCTTCAAAGGGCGTGAGAGTGCGCGGAGGGCCACGAAAATGAAGCGTCACGATCAGGTGCACGAGCCAGGCTCGAAATGTCCGTGTTGCAGCATGTCTCGCCGGTGTTTTCTCGGGACATCCATGGCGGCGGTAGCGGCTCCGCTGATGGGCGCAGCGGTGGTGGACGACGCGAACATAGGCGAGTACATTGACCTGGCGCAGTTCCGGCCAAGACCGAAGGTCCGCATCATGACCGCGACGATTCGGATCACGCCGCCCTACTGGCTTGGATGGCCCGGCACCGCGTACGACCTCGAGGCCCGCGGCAAGGAGTTCAAACAAGCCTTCGACGAGTCGGCGCAGCGCGTAGGCGTCGAGTTGATGCCGGAAGAGAAGCCTCTTGAAAGCGAAGAGGCCGCCAACGCCTTTGTGAAGAAGGCCCAGGCCGAGAAGCCGGATGCCATCCTGGTGACGCTCCAGCATCTGGGCGTGTGGAACTGGGCGGACATCGTCGCGCGTTCGGGAATCCCCACCATCGTGTTCGCCCCCATCGGCACGGCGTTCACGGGTCATGTCATCGAGATCTCGCGCCGCCCCGGCGTCCACGTCATCTCCTCGATCGAGATGTCCGGCATCGAACAGGCAATGCGGATGGTGCGCGCCAAGCGCCAGTTCGAGGAATCGCGCGTACTCGTCGTTGCGCACGACCAGCGCAACGAGACCGTGCTCGAGCGCCTCGGCACCAAGATCCGTTACGTGCCGCGCAACATGCTCGAAGACACCTTCTCCAGAATGCCGGAAACGGACGAGGCGCGCGAAGTGGCCAAGGCGATGATGCATGGGGCCAAGGACATCGTTGAACCTACCAAGGAGGACGTCCTGAACGCCGCGCGCTCCTACATGACGGCGAAGCGGCTGCTCAAACTCGAGGCGTCAAACGCGATTACTACGGACTGCCTCGGTATGGTCACGCAGAAGAAAGTGCCGACGCCGCCCTGCATGGCCGCCACCATGTTCCAGGATGCCGGCGTCACCTACGGCTGCGAGGCCGACCTCTTCGCCGCAATCTCGCTCATGTTCGTGAGTTACCTGTTCGACCGGCCCGGCTTCCAGAACGATCCCGTTCCGGAAACCGTCAAGAACCAGCTCATCGTGGCCCATTGTACGTGCGGCACACGGCTCAACGGTTTCGATCAACCCTCCGAGCCGTACTTCCTACGCTCCCACTCCGAATCGGATCTTGGCGTGGCCACACAGATTCTATGGCGCGTCGGCCAGCCGGTTACGCTCGTCAGGTTCAGCAATCCCAACGAGTTGATCCTCGACACCGGCACGGTTACCGGCAACGTCGACACGCCGCCCGCCGGCGGTTGCCGCACCAGCGTCGAAGTGGCGATGGACCGCGTCGAGGACTCGCGCGACGTGCTCGGATTCCACCAGGCCGTTTTCTACGGCAATCACCGGCGCGACGTCGAGGCCTTCTGCCAGATGTACGGAATCAAGATCGTCAACTCGCCCGAGAAGGCGCCGAGGAGGGAGTACGCATGAGCCGGTTCGGTTACCTACTGCTGGCACTTGGAATGGTCGCCGCTTCGGCCGCGTTCGCCGACATCGATCTGAGTTCACCGGGATTTCCCGCGTCGACCGTCGACGCCAACGGTGCCCTGCACGAGCCATGGGGCGTGTTCTCATTGCGGGTCGGCGCGCCTGAGGGCGATCTCAAAATCGACCAACGGCAAGAGCAGGCGCCCTTCCCCAAAGCCGTAACCGTGAAATCCGTCGGGCCGATCACGCTGACCGAAACGGCCTTCCGAGCACCCGTGTGGCCGTCGGGCATCGACGTGCTGACCGCCGCCGTGGCCAACGACTCGGACACGCCGCAAACGGTGCGGCTCGACGTGGTCGTCCCGGCCGACATGGGTGTCGGCGAGCGCACCGGCGCGGCCAAAGGCCGGACCGTCCTCGCATTGCCGGCCAACACGGAGCCCCAGCGCGAAGAGCACGACTGGGGCTGCACGGGCGGTGTCAGTGCCTTGCCGGGATGGGGCCACCCGAATCAGCCCTGCGACCCGGCCTTCAGCAACATCAGCGCTGGTATGGGCGGCGTGCCGATCAAGTACCGATTTGCCGTGCCGCCGGGCGAGGCCCGCACCGTGGTGCTCGGCTTCTGCGAGAGCCACTGGACCACCGCCGGTCAGCGCCCCGTCGAGATCCTCGTCGAGGGAGCTCCGAAATCCCAGGTCGACCCTATTGCCCAGTGGGGGCACAATGTCCCGGGGTGCCTCGAGTTCTCCGCCAGAGATGAAAACGCCGACGGGAAAATCGACGTGGCTATCGCGCCCCATCCCAAGGCTAGCGACAGGAATACCATCTTGAATGTCGCCTGGGTGTTTCCGGCCAATGTGCCGATCGATCTCGACCGCGTCGTGGCCGGCGAATGCTCGAAGGAGGCCGAGTGCTATGTCGACGTCGGCGGCCCAAACGACCAGATGCTCTACAAGCCCGGCGCCTTGTCCTACACACTCACCATCGAGCCCAAGTCCGAGCAAACGCTGCTGTTCCTACTCGAATCCCCCGGCGGCTCGGGCGTGCCCGATCCAGCGCACACGGCATGGACGCTCGATTCGCTCCGCGAGGCTGCGGCAGATGTCTGGAAGGACTATGACCCGGCCCGGTGGCAATGAAGGTCAATCGGGCCTATCAGTGTAAGACGTTTGTTGATAATGACTTATAAATGGGAAGAGGCGCCAGGACTCCCGATCCCGGCGCCCATATGCGCACTCGCGGGGGCCGGCCCAACCGACCCGCCGCGAGCTATTGTAGAGGCCCGGGAGGAGGACGCCCGGGCCTCCGCGGAAGGAGAAAAACGCCACTAATGGCGCTAACCACTGAAAGTCTACCACAAGAATTCGGGGAAGGCAACACAAAATGGAATTTAGCGATTAATTCATTTTTATCGCCGACTTTGACCGTGCTGCTTGCCTCTGCACAGGCGCATTAGCCGTTGCCAGTATTCAACGTACATCATGCTCGCGCCGCCGTTTCTCAGAGAGGCCTTCCTGGATTCCTCTCCCGAAATCGGCGGGTTGGGGAGCAGGACGACGGAGTCTGCAAGCCGGGGCGATGCGAGCGTTCCCCTATCCCGTTCCTGCGGCACCGAATCGCGCGAACCCGGGAGGTGGTGCAATCGGCAGGGGTGAGGGAGCAGCGGTCTCCCGTCGTTTGATTTGGCCCCGCCTCTGCGCGTAACCTGCGCCCGCGAAAACGTGGGCGTCTGCACAGCGCGCCCGGCGGCGCAGGAAAGGTGTGGCCATGGCGGATGGGCCCATTCGGGTAGGTCTGGACTTGAGCTGCCTCATGCCGCATGCGCCGCTCACGGGCGTCGGATACTACACGCTCGAGATCACGCGCGCCCTTCTTACCCACGTACCCGGCATTGAGGTACGGGCCTTTGCGTCGGCAGCTCGGTTCGCCCCGAAGGTCGTCTGCGACTTGGCCGCGGCATGCGCGTCTGCCCGGCTCGTCCGCTGGCCAACGCGTCTCAAGATCGCCCTCTGGACGCATATCGAGTGGCCGCCCATCGAGCGATTCACGGGCGCCATTGACGTGGCCCACGGCGCGTTCCACCTGCTGCCGGCCACGCGCCACGCACCCCGTCTGGTGACGGTGTTCGACCTCACGAACTTCCGGTATCCCGAGGCCCATCTCTCCGGCCAAACGCATCTGCATAGGACCATGTTGCGTCATGCCGTCCGCCGTGCCGACGCGTTGGTGGCCATCTCGAAGAGCGCGGGCGCCGACCTTGTCGAACTCCTCGGTGCGGACGAGTCCAAGGTGCGCGTGGTTTACGGCGGCGTGATGCTGGACGAGTTCTCGGGCGATCTTGACAGGGCCGCTCTCGACAAGGCAAAGGGCCGGTTCGGCATCACGCGCGACTATTTCATCCACCTCGGAACGCTTGAGCCGCGCAAGAATGTGCCGCGCCTGCTCGAAGCGTACGCTCGGGTACGGGAGCGGCGCGCCGACTGTCCGCAACTAGTGCTCACCGGCAAGGCCGGCTGGCTATGCGAGCCCATATTCGAGACGATCGAGGCGCGCGGTCTGCACGACGCTGTCGTATGCACCGGCTACATCGATCGCGCCGAGGCCGTACTCTTGCTCCGGGGCGCGCGTGCCTGCGTGTATCCGTCGCTCTACGAGGGGTTCGGCCTGCCGGTGCTCGAGGCGATGGCCGCCGGCGTGCCGGTGATGACGTCGAACGTGTCTTCGCTGCCGGAAGTCGCGGGCGACACTGGCATCCTGGTGAATCCGGAGGACGTCGACGCATTGGTTTCGGGTATCGAGCAGCTCATCGACGACGAATCCGGGAATGCCGTGCGGGTGTCGGCGGCGCGCGCTCGAGCGGCGACCTTCACTTGGGCCGACAGCGCCGCCGCCTTGGCCAGCGTGTACCGCTGGTTGGCCGGCTAGGCATGGCCATGGCCAAACAAGACGTCCGGCGAAAGGCTTCCGCACGAGCCATCGCGGTCAACGCGACGCTCGCGGTGGCAAGCGTGCTGGCTGCTGTATTCATGGTGGACGGCGCCATCGGTCGGTACGTCTTCTTCGGAACAACGTACAAGCAGGCGCCGAACGCGCGCTACACCTACGCGAACGATTCCTTCTCGTTCGATGTACGCCTCAACTCGGACGGCTTCCGCGATAGCGAATTGCCGACGAAACCCTTCGCCACCGGAAAACGCGTCGTGTTCCTCGGCGACTCGATGACGTTCGGCTGGGGTGTCGACGCCAAGCATTCGTTCGTGCGTGTCGCCGAGGACCTGTTGCGCGAGGCCGACGGCGAGGCCGCGTGGGAATTCATCAACCTGGGCGTCGAAGGCACCGCGCCCTTCGACTATCGCGATAATCTGCTCGCTTTCGGCGCGCAACTCGAGCCGGACATGGTGGTTCTCTGCTACTACGCCGGCAACGACGCGGTGTCATCCGCTCCTCCACCGCGCAAAGACGTGCGACGGCCGAGATTCCACGAAGACCTGATGGCGTTGCGCCCGCGTAATCTCGCGACCTTTGTGAAGAATCGGCTTGTTCCTCCCGGCGAGCGGCCGCTCTATGCCATGCCCGGCACGAGGCAGCCGAATCCGCTGGTCGAGTATCTCGGATCGAGCGATCCGGCCGTGCAGGCGCGCGTTGAGGCCATCCGGCCGGCCATGCGCGAGAAAGCCTTGAACTGGCAGGTGAATCCCTACTTAGTCGCCGGGAGCGTGACGGATCCGAACCTGCTGGCCTGGCAGATTCGCCAAGGCAACGAGACGATGATGAACCCGGCCGGGCGCATCATCCTCGAAGAGGTCCGCGTTGCGTGCGAGCGGCTCGGCGCCGAGTTGCGCGTTGTCTTGATTCCGGCGGGCTACACGGTCAATAAGGTGATGTGGCCATCGCTTGAGGAAATGGGGTACATGACGCCTGCGGCGCTCCTATTCGATCGCCGTTTTCAAGATGCCGTTCAGCACTACGCCCGCGTGATTCAAGTGCCGGTTCTCGATCTGCTACCCGCGCTGTGTGCCTCACCCGAGGCCACCTACTTCGAAACGGATCCTCACCTCACGGAGGCCGGCAACCATGTCGTGGCCAAGGCGATGGCCGAGTGGCTCGCGCGCGAGGGGGCCGTCCGCTTGGCCCAGGCCGGAATCGAGATGCCGCCGATGGAGTCTGTGCATACGTGGCGATTCTCGAGTGCGGCGGGCCTGCAAGGCTGGCGACTGAATGCACAAGACAGTTCGTCGGAAGTCGGGGCGCACGGGTGGCGGATTCTCAGCGGCGACGAGGAACTGCGGCTACTGAATCCATCCGTCACGCTCGATGCGGCCCGTGTCAACCGCCTCCGCGTGCGCATGAAGGCCGATCGCGGCCGGTTCGGCCGGTTGTTCTGGGGTCATCCGCCCGGCGACACATCGGATGCGTATCCCTTCTCGGCCGATCGCATCGCGCCGTTTCCCATCTTGGCGGACGGCACGTTCCACGAGTATGATGTGGCCCTGGATCACGCCGTGGCGGACTGGCAAGGGGAGTGGAACCTCGTGCGGTTGGATCCCGCCTGTCTTCATGAGCGTGAAGGAACCATGGATGGGGCCGAGATCATCATCGAGTCCATCGCCCTCGGGTACTGCACGCCGGAGGCCAAGCCGCCCGACGCGTGGGCGCAAGTCGAGATGATGGCCTATGCGCAACGCGCCGAAACACTCTCGGGCAGCCCCACGGAGACCCCATGAGCAACAGCCCTCGCCAGCGCGAATTCGAGCGCGCCTCGACCCGGATCGGCATTAACCTCGCCGCGCTGGTCACGGCGCGCGTTGTCACGATGGCGATGACGCTCGTGCAGATGGGCGTGATCTTCCGCGTGCTCGGCGTCGCCGGCTCGGGCCAGTTCGTGTTTGCCCTCAGCTTCGCCTCATTGTTCACCGTATTCGCCACACTCGGGATCCAACGCTTGCTGGTGCGCGACATCTCGCGCGACTACGAGGTCGCCTGGACCCTCGTGTGGACGGCAACGGCGGTCGTGATCGGCCTCTCGGCGGTGGTGTTCGCCATCGTGAGCGGGTCCGTATTCGCCATCGAGGCGAATCCGGTGATCCGGCATGCCGTGATGCTCGCCACACTCTCCTTCGTGGTGTTCTGGGCGGTGCAGTGTCCTTTCGAGGCCCTACTAACCGCGCGCGAGCGGATGTTGTACGTGGCCGTCGTCTACATCGCCACCGGTGCGATTAAGCTCGTGGGAATTGTGCTGCTCCTGCACAAGATGCCGTCGAGCGCCCACGCACACGCCATCGTCGCCGTGGCGCACGGCACCGGACTGCTATTGTGCGTGATCTTCGCAATTCGCGTGGGCGGATGGCAGCCGCCCCGCCTTGATCTGCGACTGGCTGTCGATCAAGTACGCGAGTGCTTTCCGTTCCTGCTTGCCATGATCTGCTCGCAGGTCTACTTCAAGTCGGACATGTCCATCCTCAAGTTCATGCGCGGCGAGATGGCCGCTGGCCTCTATGGTCCGGCGCAACGCACCGTCGAACCGATCATGATGATTGCGAGCATCTGGGGTACCGTTGTGTTCCCGGCCCTGTGTCGTTCGAGCGTACATGCAGCCGACCAGTACGCGCGCCTGAAGAGGACCTCGCTCCGGCTGGCGTTGCTCGTGGCGTTTCCCATGGCCGTAGGCATCGCATGCTTGGCCGGGCCCATCACCCGCCTCCTCGCCGGGCCCGGCTACGAGCAGTCCGTCGTCGTGTTGCGTGTCCTGTGCCTGGCCATTCCGATGTTCTACCTGAACGGCGTCGGGCAAGAGTTCTTCTACGCGGCCCACCGGAACTGGCTGGTCGTCGGGGCGTATGCCGTGGGCGCGGCGGTCAGCGTCTCGGTCAACCTCGTTGCGATTGCGCACCTCGGTGTAGCGGGCGTTGCGCTAGGCGCCATCGCGGCGAACTTCGCGATCAGCCTGCTCTTCATTCGAGGGCTTCAGCACGAGTTCGGTGCGATGGAACTCGTGCCGCTGATGGGGAGGACCTTGGTGGCCTGCGCCATCATGGCCGCAGTCGTGTGGCCCTTCGTCGGTCGCTCGTGGGTCGCGGGGATCCCCGTGGGGGCGGGCGCGTATGTCGCCGCGCAATGGCTTCTGGGCGTGCTGTCGGCCGACGAGCGCGAACTCGTCACGCGCCTAGTCTGCACCATACTCCCACGCGGCGCTAGAAAGCCTCCGCCAGGTCGAGGTTGAAGGTTCCGGTGGCCTCGCCCTTGATTTGACCGATGCCCGGCACCTCGGAGGCGAGCCACTGGAATGTGAAGGTGCCGGAGATCGCCTCGGCGAAGCCGTTGGCATCGGCATCGTGCGCTTGAGCTTCGAAATCGATGTGGAGTTCGAAGGGAATCTCCTCCTGAGGCCATTCATCCGGATCGAACGCGAACGTCATCTCCCCGAGCCGGTTGATGCTCCCACGGAGAGGAACCTTCAGCGTCGGCACAGCCACGGCCCCAGCCAAGTCTTCCGGCAGCAAGCAATCGTGCGCGAACTGAATCGTCCCGCCCATCAACGTGCCGGATTGCGCCAAGGTCATCGTGATGGGACAGACGGGTTCTCCTTGAAGGTAGTCGGCCGTGCCGACCCAGGACCCCTCGTAATGTCCCTGGATCGAGAACACCGGTGCCGGACATCCAACGAGGCAAACGGCCGCCCATGTCAGGCTCACTGCCACCAGCCCCGTGCGCGCGACGAAGGTTCGCATAGCGGTTCTCCCGTGTGTAACTCCGCCCATTCTACAATATCGGGGGCGTGGTGTTGCAACCATGACCGCGGGGCGAGTGCCCGGAATCCGCGATTCTCCCGCAGGCATCCCCGCCGCTGATGCGCGGTCATGGCGTTGGCGCGGCGGCCCGCGCCTCGACCTCGCTGCGCCATTTCCCGAGCAGTTCGTCCACGTGGTTGGCCCCGCCACCCTCGTAGAGGTGCGTTACCCCTTCTCGGCGCGCGATGGCCTCGAACTCACTGGACACCTGCTCGAATTCGGCGGCGTATTCCTCGTTGCGCCACAGCTTGAGGTAAAGAACCGGAAGCTTGGCGAGTTGCACGCGGCGTAGTGTCTCCTCGTTCGATGCCATATCCTCGGCGCGCTCGAACAAGGCCGACGCGGACGCAATAAACTCAGCCGTGAGGAACTCGGCCGTTGGCGGATATCGAATGCCGCCCGTCCGCCGCAAGGCCGTCATATGGCACAGCTCCCACGTGCTCCAGAGTAACTCGTCATACTCGGCCATTGGCGGCGCGGCCTCGCCATAGAATCCATAGGTGAAATCGCGCATGAGCTCGCGCGTATTCAGCGAGGGGTCCCAGAGCTGCTTGGCCCACACCCAGCACCGCATCGGGCCTCGGGCCGACCCGGGGCTCTGGTAGGCGCCCTGAAGCATGATGCCGTTCACGTTGTGATCCATCAGGAACCGGATGTTCTGCGACACGATGGGCATGTTCGGCATGGGAATCGAGTAGTGACTGAAATTCACCGTGTAGTCCCAGATGTGGATTTTCGCGCCGATATCGGCCCATGTTTTGAGCGCCTCTTGACATTCCTGCGTCTCGGTGAGGAACTGGAACTCGTGGGCCCACGCGTGCCGGTCGGTGCACAGCCGGATCACGACATTGTCGCGCGGACGGATGGTCTTCGGGGGTTTCACCGTATCGAGATACGCGAGCGTCGAGATCTTCACGCGCGGGAACTCGTCTCTCACGGCATCGGCCATGGCGTTGACGAACTCGAGCGCCGACGCGGCCTTCGATCCCTCGGCCTCATCCAGCGCCCGGCAGCGTTCGCAGTCGCAGTAACCGGTGCCATCGTTGGGCGACACGCTGAGGAGTTCCGCGTTCGGATCGCTGCGCAGGGCCTCAAGCACGGACTGCTTGGCGATCTCGATGACCTCCGGATTGGTCACGCAGAGTTGGCGGGCCACGCGCGTGCCGTCGATCTCGGAGTAGTACTCCGGATGCTCGGCGAAGTACTTCTCGGGCGGCACGAGCCGGTTGTACGTGTGCACGAAGAGGCCCGCCGCGTAATTCACGTGGCCGCCCCATTCATCCGGCACGTTGGCTGACGGCGCGTTGGTACGATTGCGGAGCGACCAGTCGGCGTGGAACGCATCCCAGTAGAAGGGATCGCGGATCTCGAGCACCGGCGTATAGGTTCTCGGAGCGGGGCTGAACGTCAGCGTCGGCCTCTGCGGAATCGTCGCCGAGTCGCGGTGGTACCACCGGCAGCCGAGATCCTCCTCGAGCAACGTGTACACGGCGTTGATGACGCCCCGGCCGTCGCCGCCCCACAGGTACAGCGCGCCGTCTCGCACGGCGATGCCGTAGCCCTCGGGACCCAACTCCGTGTCGACGCCTTCCGGCTTGGCCTGAGCGAGAAGGGCCGTCCGGCCGAGGCTGATCTCGTGGCCCGACGGCGTATACGCGCCTTCCCGCTCGACGGCAAATGTGACGCCGGTCATCTCCGCCAGCCAGAGGCCCAGGTCGGCCGCGGCCTTTTCCTCCTGCGACGTAGGCGATGCCGCCAGCAGGATCGTGTAGCGCGCCGTGCCGCCCTCGGCGAGCGTGAGCGCTTCGGGGCCCGGCTCGGCGGGCAACAGCGCGTTCCGCCATTCCGAATGCGGGGCAACCCGCGTGATGGGCGTGCCGCTGGCCGGTTGGGCCGAGACGGGTAGGAGCGCCACAGCAGCCACGGCAAGAGCGGCGGCAATCCGGCACAACGAAGTGATTTGGCGATGGCGTGGAGCAATCATCGGTACTCTCCTTTCGATATCGGATGGGCAGAATCGCGGAACCCATCCGAAACAAGGTTCACTCGGCGAGAAACTCGCCCAAATTCCTTTGGCATGCTCAAGTCCCCTCTCTAGACCCGCGTGACGACGAAGAGAATCCCCGCCATCGGGAACGTACCGCCGCCCCTGTCCCTGAGCATAGCCGGTTTCGCCACAGCGGGCAAGTGGGCGAGGTGGCGCTGGGCGTCAGTCCTCAGGACAGACAGGGACGGGGCAGCCAATGGGCGTCCTGTCCCGTCTCAACAACCCATCGGATTGATGGACCCCCATGCCTCGGAAAACCCACGCCCGAAGGGCCGAACAAAGTGCTGAGCGGGAAACGCCGATTGTCCAATTCCCGCTGAACCAAGGAAGAAGAAGGGAACGGTGCTACTCGGTGGGCGTCGTCTTGGTCTCGATGTCTTCGTAGCTCTCCCTGCTATTCCAAACATTCTGGGCTTTGTCGACGCCCTTGATGTTTGCAACGTCGCCCGAGGCAAGGCGATCATCGAGCTCCCGCTGGGTCAGGGGTGTGTTGTCCTTGTTGTAGAACCAGGCACCGGCTTGGCGCAGTTCCTTGATCCGTTCGACGTCCTGGGCCTTCGCCGCACTCATCTCTTGCACCGTCTCCGTCACGGAATCGGCCGCAGCGTCGTTGCCGGCCGGTTTCTCGCCGCCCTCGCTGGATTCCGTCTCGGCCGGTTCCGATCCCGGTTCGGCTTCCTCTGCGACAGAAGAGGACTCGCCGGTCTGGTTCGGGGTCTCCTTCGACTCCTGAAGCGTCGGGGCTTCCTCGCTGGCCGGAGCGCCAGCCGGAATATTGGACATGCGGAAACCCGGTTGGTTCACAAGCGTCATCTCACGTTCCGTCAGCAAGCGGACGGAACCGTCGGCAATGATTCTGCCTTCGCCGGGCCGGCCGAATATGGTTGTGCCCCTATCGTGCGCCGCCGATGGCACCTTCGTGAGGCGGTCGGTTCCCGACTCCAAGGCGCCGGGTTTCGTGGCGGTGAAATCCGGAAACGACGAGCGGGGACCGGCAGCACTCCCCGTCGACAGGTCCCACACAGTGCCTCCAGCGGAGTAGGCACGCGGGCTGATCAACATGGAACTGACGGCGGAGGAAAATCGTCGGTCCGCGCCATTCAAGAACTTCCAGAGTTTCTCGTAGCGGCCGGACGTTGTGGTCGCCGGTTCGACTCCCGCACCGTCTGCGGGAGGCTCTGCCGATAAGGCTGCCCCGGACTCGGCGGTGGCCGTTGGCGCGGGCAGTTCGGCCGCGGCGCTCGACTCCTGGCCTTGGCTGGCCGGGGCGACGCCGAGCATTAGAACCAACAGGCAAACCATCCCGTATAGGCACGCAGGTTTCATGGCGCTGATTTCCTCCGGTCGCAGGATAAATATAGTCATCCGCGTTACATTTTGATTATAGCACGAAATAGACGAAATCACCATTGATTGTGATACGTCAAGTCTGGACGGCCAAGGATGGAACTTGTGGACGCGTCGACGGCAGCAGTACTCGGCTCGTATGAACGCCGCCAAGCATTCGTTTGTTGACGAATCGATGGACACAAGGGCTATAATGAGGCGCGTAACAGAGGTGTCCGAGCGGTGTAACGGGAGAGGTCCGCTCCGTCGGGCCACACGCAGGACTGATTGATGAAACACATACTGCTCACCGGTTTTCCGGGATTACTGTCCGAGGAGTTGCTTCGGAGCAGTCGCGAGGTACACTCGGATCTGTTCTGGCATCTGGTGGTGTTGCCCGAGGAGGTGGCCGGGGCGACCGCGCGGCTTCGGGAGTTGGATTTCTCGGTGTCGGAGTACGCCGTGTATCCGGGAGACATCACAAAGGCCAACTTGGGCCTGCCGGAAGAGGACGCTCGGCGGATCCAGGCTGAGGTCGAGACGTGTTTCCACCTGGCGGCGCAGACCGACATCTCCGCTTCGGCGCGCGATGCCCATGCCGTGAACGTGTGGGGGACCTGTCAAGTCATCGAGTTCGTCAAGGCCTGTCCGAACGTGCGCCGATTCAACTATGTCAGCACGTGCTACGTGTCCGGTACGCTCGAGGGCGAGCTGGCCGAAGACGAACTGCCCGAGCCCGCGTCGTTCCGAAACGAGCACGAGCGGTCAAAATATGAGGCCGAGCGCATTGTCCGCGATCATATGGACACGATCCCGACGACCATCTTCCGCCCCGCGATGATTGTGGGCGATTCGCAACGGGGCGTCACGACGAAATACGACGGGCCGTATATCATCATTCGGTTCTTCCGATGGGGCCAGCGGCTGTTCTACTGGATGCCGAATCTGGGCTCGGACGACACGTGGCTGAATACGGTGCCGGTGGATTTCGCCGGCGCCGTGTTGCGCGATGTGGGCTTGTCGGACGAGTTTGTGGGCAAGACACTGCACGTGGCCGATCCGCATCCGCCGACGACGGCCCAGGCTTGGTGCGCGTTCTATCACCAGATCTCCGGTCGAACGTGTTTCGGCATCAGTCCGGGATTGCGCAAGCTCAAGCTGTGGGCCATGCACCATTTCCCTCTGGACCTGTTGACCGGAATGCCGGCTCGCTCGCTGGACTACCTGGAGCATCGGGGTCGTTACCAGACGTCCAACCTCGAGGAAGCCTGCACGCGATTTGGCCTCCGGACGCCCCAGTGGGAGCAGTTCTATCCGCCCGTAATCAAGTTCGCACTGCTCCACCGCAAGTATGCCGCCAATGCCGCCCTGATCCGGGAATTCCGGTTGTGGTGTATGACGTTCCGCGTGCTTTATGCACTCACGGCCCTAGGCTTTCTGTTCTTTCCCGGTGCCGTGGCGCGTTTCCTGACGATGTTCGATGGCGCGGGCGGCGCCGCGACCATGGTGACGGACAACCTGTTGTATCGGCCGCTCGGAATCTCGCTGGTCCTCGGGCTATTCGTGGCGGTGGCCTCACTTGAGCGGAATCCCTTCCAGAAGCCGCTGCATATCTTGATCATCGGCGGCAAGTTTCTATCCGCGGGTCTCTACTTCTTCTTCGCCGCGTATTGTGCGGCATTCTGTCTGTTTCTCGGCGGCCTGGTCGACGGTTTCATCGGCGTGACGCACCTGCTTTTCTACTATCGGCTTCGCCGCGTTCGGCCCATGGCCGGCGGGGAGATCGATTGGAACCCGTTTGGGCTGCTGTTTCCGCAGCGATTCGTTCTTGACTTCACGGAGACGATGACACCGGCGCTCGCGGAACCGATCAACATTCCGGGTGTGGTCTCGAACATCCGAGAGCACGTGCGGCAGCTCCCGTTCGTCATTCGATACGGGTTCGTTCTCTCGTGCTACTACATCTTGTTGATCCTGCCGTGTTTCAGCGGGTATCCCCCGTATTTCCTTATGAGCGAAGCACAGCGCGACCGCTATCTCCGGCATGCGCAGAACATGCCCAATGCGTGGTTGCGCCTGCCGTTGATCTTCGTCAAGATGGTGTGTTCGCTCTACCTGTATCAAGAAGCCCCGTACCTGCGGTCGATTGGAGCGATTTGAACCATGAAAGAGCGACCGGAAGGCATCCTGTTTGGAACGGAGATCACGGGATATCGCAAGGAGTCCTGTGAGATCTGTGTGATCGGCTCCGGGCCGGGCGGCGCGGCCGCGGCGGAGGTGTTGGCGCGGGCGGGTCATGACGTGCTCATGATCGAGGAGGGGCCGATTCCCGAGAAGGGCGCCCGGCTCACGCCGCAGAAAGCCATGCAACGGTACTATCGCGATTCCGGATTCTTCGCCACCTTGTGGCCCGTCCAGGTTCCGATTCCGACGGGGCGCGTCTTTGGCGGCACAAGTGTCATCAACTCGGGTACGTGTTTCCACACGCCCGAGCGGCTGTTCGATAGGTGGGAGCGCGATCTTGGGGTGGCGTTCGATCGGAAGGCCTGGCGCGAGGTAGAAGGCGAACTCGACGAGGACCTCCACGTCTCGCCGTGTCCCGTGGAACGCATGAGTCCGTCGGATCGAATCTTCGCGGAAGGACTCGAACGCCTCGGGTTGAGTGGCGGAAAGCCGCTGTCGCGGTGTGAAGACGGCTGCGATGGTCAGGGGCTGTGTTGCTTCGTGTGTCCGAACGAAGCGAAGCAAGCCATGCACCTGAACCTGCTTCCGCGCGCGCTCGAGCAGGGCATGCGTGCCATTGTCGAGACGCGAGCCCTGGGGCTGATCCACGACGGGGCACGCGTCACCGGTGTGGTGTGTCAGACGTCCGCCGGGGCGCGGCTCGTCGTGCGTGCCAAGCGGTTCATCCTGGCGATGGGCGCTCTCGAAACCCCCGATTTTCTGCTCAAGAGCGGTTTTCGACGACGCTATCCCGCTATCGGCCGCAACCTGGCCATTCACCCCGCGTCGAAGGTGCTCGCTGAAATGCCCGAGTCGATCGGCGCGTGGAAAGGTGTGCCTCAGGCGTACTGCTATGAGCACCCGGACTATCCCGACGTGCACTTCGAGGGCATCTTCTTGCCGCCCTCGCTTGGTTCGGCGAGCATCCCGTTTCTTGGCTCGGATCTCTGCGATTGGATGGGCGTTTACGACCGCCTCAGCGCGTTCGGATTCTACGTGTCCGATTCCCAGTACGGCCGGTTGATTCGCATGCCGGGTATGCGGCCCCTGATTCGATACACGCTGACCGAAAAGGACCTCGACGGTTTCTACTTCGCCATTAAGACCGTCGCTCGGGCCCATTTCGCGATGGGTGCCAAGCGTGTCCTGCTGCCTATCGCCGACCCGAGCGACGTGTGCTCTTCCGAGGATGAACTCGAACAGCGATTCCGTCGCGAGAACATGCACCCCAAGCGTGTCTACTCGATGGCGTTTCACCCGCTGGGGACGTGCCGGTTTGCGGGTTCGCTGGACAAGGGCGTCGTCGATCAATTCGGCCGCTGCCATCGCCACGACAACGTATTTATCTGCGATGGTTCTGCCGTTGCCGGTCCGCTCGGGGTGAATCCTCAGATTACGATCATGGCCTTCTCGCGCCTCGCCGCCCGGCATATGGCCTAGCGCCGTCGGAGGCCCGGTGTCAGATCTCGAAGGCTCCCTCGAGGTCTCCGCGCAGTCGGTTCATGCGAAGCTTGAGTTGATCACCCACCAGCGTGCGGAGCGCCTCCTCGTCCAGATTCGGCAGTGCCTTCGTGGTCAAACCACCGAGATCCAGCGAGAACCCGCTGCCGGAAAGGCTTTGGGAATCGTTCACCAACGCCCGCTTCACTTCTTCCCGTTGGTAGGCGACTTCCTTGAGCAGCGTTTCCGCTTTCTTGAACTGCGGCGCGAATTCCTGAGGGACTCGGCTGTACTCGGCTTCGGCCTGCTGATACAACGCGATGGCGTTCGCGAAGTTGAGCTTGGCCTTGGCCTGTTCGGCCTCCTTGAAGATCTCCTCGCCCGCGGCCAAGGCCGCCTCGGCCGCTTTCAGCCGTTCTTCGCGCTCGGCCAGGAGCCGCTGAGCCTCGAGACGCTTGCGCTCGGCATCGGGGTGGAGGGCGTCGGCGGCCAGCGCCTTGGTGAAGGCGTTGAGGGCGTCTTCGAGTCGTTCCTCGTTGAGCGCCTTGTCGCCCACGCCAACGTAATAGTCGCCGGCCTTCCGGGCGATCTCTCTATCTCCGGGGTCGGCGGCGAGGACGGCCTCGTATTCCTTCATGGCCAGTTCGTATTTGCCCGCGTCGAAGAACATGTCGCCGAGGTGCCGGTGCAGCTCGGGCGTCGCCTTCGTGAGCGACAGCAGCTCGTCGTAGGATCCTTCGAGTTGTCCTTCCTTGCCGTACTGCACGTAGTACCGCAACGCGGCCACGACATAGCCGCTGACGGCGGCCTCGGAACGATCCGCGTGCAGCACCTCGCCGGTGAGGATGGTATACCAGACATCGGAGATGGCCGCGACCGAGCGGCTGGCATCATCGGAAAGCGATGCCTTGGCCAGGCCCGCGAACTGGATGCCTTCCTTGTAGTCCTTTTCGTACACCTCGCCGCGGAGATTGGCTTCGCGGCGGACACGGACGAAGTAATCCGCGGGATCCACCACGACGCGCTTGGCAGGCTTGAGTGCCACGTTGTCGATGCTCTGATCCACGTCGGCATGGTACAAGTCGCGGTACACGGAACTGCGCTGCGCCATGGGCGAAGTGACCTCGGCAATCATCTTGCCGATGAGTCCCAGCCGGTACGCGAAGTATGGACTGATCTTCGGGCCACGTACTTCCTGCAGCAGATGCAGCTCGGCCGTGATCGCGCCTACGGGATCGTCTTTGTATTGCGGATATATCCGGAGGATCTCGGAGGTCGAGGTTCCGGCGCCGTTCAGAATGTCGCTGTCGAGTTTGTCGAGCGGCACGCGCGCTTCCCGCGCGGTGATTCGTAGCGCCGATGTGACAAGGGCTAGCGTGGCCCTTGGGCCCCAGGCGATGGCCGGTTGGACCGTGAGCATGAGCGCGAACACGACCGCGATGAGAAGGCACAGGCGTGTTCTCATGAGGCGCTCCTTTCCGAGGAGACATCGCCCGCGGCCTGCTCGCTTGTTGCGGCGCCCAGAGTCTGCTTGAGTTGGGCCACCAGCATTTCGACTTCGGGGCCGTGGGCGCCCGGCATGTCGGGATCGATGATCGTCAGGTATTTCTCGAGTTGCTGAATGCCTTCGGAAAAGACCTCGCGTTTGATGTAGACCAGACCGTTCTCGAGATAGGCGGGCGCGTAATTCTCGTCGGCCAGAATGGCGCGCTTGAAGGCCTCCTGGGCCGGACGAAACTGACCGGTTGCGGCCTCCACGCGGCCTCGCAGCGTTTCGAGCGCCGGGCCGCTTCCGCCGTACTCGTCGGCGCGGCGGATGGCCTCGCGGGCGCGTTCAATGTCGCCGTTCACCAGGTAGAGATGGGCGGCCTGAAGGCTGGCCTCGACGGCGAAGGGTCCTCGTTGCAGGCCTAGGGCCTCAAGCTCGATGAGGGCATCGCTGTGGCGCCCCGACAGGGCCAGGCACATCCCGTGGAAGAACTTGGCGACGACCGCGGTTTCTCCCGTTCCGCCGGCCAAGACGTTGAAGTGGGGGAGCGCCGTTCCGTACTGTCCCTGGCGAGCCAACAGCAGCGCCAGCCTGAGCTGGGCTTGTTGTTGGACGGTGGTTCCTTCGTCGAGCGCCTGCGACAGAAACGGCGCCGCGTTCTCAATATCACCCATCAGATATCCGGCGAACCCTTGGGCGGCCGCCAGGTTCGCCGTGGCGACGCCGTCGCTCTGCGCCGCGGCCAGCTCGCGGGCGGCCTCCTCATAGGCGTGGCTTAGGGCGAGGGCCAGGCCGAGATTTTCCCGGGCCGCGGCGTCCGTCGGGGCGGCGGCCACGATCTTTCGGAGCACGGTCACTTGCCGCTCGACCTTTCCCTGCACGCCCTGGGCCAAGGCCAGGAGATAGCCGACGTCGAGGTCGTCGGGAAACGTCTGAAACAGGTCTTCGAGGATCGCGGCCTGCCGGCCCAATGTGTCGCCGCTCGGCTGCGATGCGAGAGAGAGCACGGCCATCAGTCCTGTCTGCGGTGAGGTCTTGTCGATCCGTGCAGCCCGCTCGAACGCATCTGCCGCGTCCATGAATTGGTTCATTCTCCAGTGGACCTTGCCCAGCAGGCACTGCGCTTCGGCATCGTCGGGGTGCCGCTCGATGTGTCTGCGCAAGACGTTGGCGGCTTCGAGGAAGTTGTTGGCGCGGCTGAGGTCCACGGCTTTCTGGAGCGGGTCGCGCGAGAGAATGGCAACAACCACCAAGGCCAGGGCCAGGATGATCACCACAATCAGTGCGACGATGAGCCATTTGAGCGTCGATCGTTCAGCGGCGGGTGCGAGGCGTACGCCGGGATCCGCTTTGGGCTTTACCCCCTGTTCGGCGATCTTCTGGCCTGTCAGTAGGTTGGTGCCGCATGCCACGCAGATGATGTCGCCATCGTTGACCAGCGCCCGGCAATTCGGGCACGACTGGCCCTTGGCACGAGGCTTCTTGGGGTACGGATCGAGGCTGTCGTCCTTCTTCTGGAGATAGCCGCCGCAATGAGGGCAGTTCTCCAATTTGGGATCGGTCAGCTTACCGCAGTATGGGCAATTCGTCATGCCAGCCATAGGAGTGGCTCCACCTTTCTAGCGCTCCGTCTATCCCTGTCGGACGCTTGAGCCCCCGCGCGGATCATCTCCGACCCTTGCGGCGCTCAGTGGTCCGTCTTTTCCTCCGAGAAGGCCGCCCCGCATTTCTTGCACATTCGCGCGTCCAAGCCGTTCCGGGCACCGCATGTGGGGCACTTCTTCCGAAATAAGGAGGGCACGCTCACCCCCGTTACAACGGCGATAATGCCCAACATCACTGCAAGATATAGGCCACCGGACATGAACCCTGTCTTCCGTACTCAATGCCGCTTGGCATGCAGGTGGTTTCACATAGCCAATTATACCCGAGGATTCTAGAAGGCCGTATCCCATGCTGTCAATCCGGGCCGGGTACCCAAGGCATGCGTGAAGGCCCTCTGAAGACACGCGGCGGCCACCTATACGACCGCTTCAACCTGGCAGGCTTCGCAGATGCCGAAGACCACGAGATGGTGTGTCCGCCGCGCGAAATTCTTCCTCTGACACTGTTTTACGATCAGTTCATCTATCTTTGCGTGCGAGAACTCGATGAAGCACCCGCACCGTTCGCAGATCATGTGGTCGTGGCGTTCATGACCGTAGATGTGTTCGTAGTGGGCGTGCGTGTCGTCGTCTCGCACGCGTCGCACCATGCCTGATTGCTCGAGAAGGGACAAGGTCTGATACACGGTGCCTCGACTCACACGGCCGGGGCCGGTGCTGAGCGCCGCGGCCACCTCGTCGACACGGAAATGGTCGTGGCGCCCCATGATGTGCCTGAGCACCGTCTCGCGGGCGCGGGTGATCCGGTGCCCGTTCGCCCGAAGGAATTGCTCGAATTCCTGCCACGCTTCCTCAATGGACGGGTCGGCGACGGCACGTGTGGTGCGCGTTCGGCCACTGAAGGGCGAAGTCCCAGTCACGAGGGTCGGCATGGTGTGGTTCCCTTTTCCTGTGCAATGCGTCAGACACACCGGACGCGATTATCAAGACATAGTCTAGATAACAGCGGGGGGCTTTTTCAATTTTCCCGGATTGCGCTTTTGGGGTGACGCGCATCGGGACGATGGCGCGTGCGGACGGCGAACAAGAAGCGCCCCCTATCCCGAACGGGACCGGGGGCGCGCAGACATCACTCCCTACACCGTCGCTCGGCCGCACACGCGCTCAGCGGGTGGTGTCACGTCTCGTCGGACAGCCCACGCTCCGGACTAGAGGGCGTTGGACATCACGCCCAATGCGGTTGCCACGAGCTTGTTGCAGAGGATGTCGCCCTGGGGCACGTACTTGACGAACTCGACGTGGGCGTCCATGAATAGGACATTGGAACCGCCGGGCATGTGGTTGTACATGCTCGGGTCGGTCGCGATCTGGTCGAACATGATGGGCATTTCGCTTTGGCCAGTGGCCGTGGCGCTGGCATCGGCGACGTTCTGGATTAGGAAGCGCTCGATGCCTTCACGGATGCGGAAGATGACGGAACCGCCGCCGTTCCCGAGTCCATGCGCCACCGCGATGTCGTTGTCGATGTACCGGGCCATTCCGGCGGCATCCTTGTTCATAACGGCGGCGACCAGATCCGGCGTCATCGCGCCATTGAGGGCGGCCACGAGTTGCTCTGGACCGCCTTCACCGAGATCGTCGGGGATGCGCCCACCCTCACCGACGGCCTGCATCGCATTGGCAATGGCATCGAGCGGAGCCGCTCCGTCGGAGTAGCCGTACTGGTCCATCACCCAGCCGAGGTAGGTGTAACTCGTGTCGATGGCGCTGTTGCAGCGATCTTGCTCGTCCGCGCTGGTCGGCCACGCATAGCCGAGGCACGATGTGCCGTCGTCATACGTCAATGCGTCCTGCGCGGCTTCGAGTTCGGAATCCGAGGGACAGAACATGATGTTGACGTCCGTCAGGTACTCCGGATATAGGGCAAACAGATTCGGTCCCAAGTCGAAGGTCGCTGCATGATCTCGCGTCGCGTCATGATATGGGAACACGCCCGCCTGCATGGACGGATAGCGCTCGCCTTCGGTCTCGTTCGAGTACATCTTGAAGACGACGCCCCACTGCTTGAGATTGTTCTGGCAACTTGAACGGCGGGCGGACTCGCGCGCTCGGGCCAACGCCGGCAACAAAATCGCTGCCAGAATACCAATGATAGCGATGACGACCAACAACTCGATCAGGGTAAAACCTCTTGTTTTCATGACAGTGTTGCTCCTCAAGCCACGTTTTGTGGTAGCACCAATAAACCTCATACTACACAGTTGGTTGCTTCCAGTCAATGATTTTGGTAGATTTGGTACTACTACTTTGCGGCCGCCGACCGCTCTCTTCCCGTGCGTGCCGAACTCGGGGGCTGAGAAACCGATCTGGGCTTGGCTGTGGCCGAAGCCTGATTGCCGGGGAGGGAGGATCGTGGAAAGGGCGTTCTATGGTTTCGAGATCCGCATCTGATCCCGTCGTGCCTGCCCGGCCGACGCGATCGCACGAGATCGCCGGGCGTCTCGCGCGGCGTATCCTCAGCAAGGGTACCGGCCCGGGAACAAGACTTCCTACCGAGCGCGAGATGGCTGCGGAATACGGGACGACGCGTAACGTCATCCGGGAGGCGATCCGTCGCCTCGAGGCGGTGGGGTTGGTTGATGTACTACGCGGTTCGGGCACGTATGTGGGTAATCCTCAGTTCTCGGCCGGAATCGAGTTGTTCGATGTGCTGGTCACCCGGGAAGACGGGTCGATCAACGAGGCGTTTCTGCGCGACGTGTTGGAGTTTCGCGCGTATGCCTTCCGGCTCATGGTTCAGCTTGCCTCGGTTCGGCGCAGCGAGGAGGAGTTGGCCCACATCCGGCGTTTGGTGGAGGAGCGCGAGACGCTGGAACGGGATTCCGAGGCGCTGTCCGACGTGACGGTTGGGCTATTTCGCGAGATCGCCTATGCCACACACAATCAGGTCTGCCAGCTTATGTTCAACACGGTTCAGCGTATCTCGCTGCGGCTAAGGACCCTGGTTGATCTCCAGTTTCTGACCTTTGAGGAGAGCCAGTCTGTGTTTCGCCGTCTCGTGGATGCCTTCGAGCACAAAGACGCCGCCATGGCCGAACTCGTGGTCATCCGATACAACCAGGCGGTAGAGCGGAGCCTCAACCTTGGCCTTGTCAGCACCGAGTTTGTGCACCTCTGAGTGATCCGAGCCAACGGAGACGCGGTCTACTTGTCATCCACGAACAGGCGCATCTCGGCGAACACGGCGTAGTGATCGGAGGGGTAGCGCCCGTTCTCGTTGTAGATAACGGTTTCGCAGCGCGATACCGCGACGGGACCGCGAACAAGGATCCAGTCGATGCGGCAGTCCTTGCCCGGCTGTGGCGCGCTATAGACGCCGTCCGTGTGCGATGGGCCGATACGCTCCTCGGCTACCATCCAGGAGTCTCGAAGGCCGCCGTCCGTGAGAATGCGCCACGGCTCGCTTGCGCCGCCTACGGAGTTGAAGTCGCCCGTCACGATGCACGGGACCTCGCCCGCCGTCTGGTTCACGCGTTCGAGGAGCAGCCGCGCCGAGGCCTGCCGGGCTGCCTCACTCACGTGGTCGAAGTGCGTGTTGAAGTAGAAGAACCGCTGGCGCGTCTTGAGATTGAAGAACTCGGCCCAGGTCACCATGCGTGTGCACGCCGTGTTCCACGAGCGGCTTCCCACCACATCCGGCGTCTCAGACAGCCAGAAATGCCCGGAGCGCAATGGACACAACACGTCTTTCCGATAGAACACGGCCATCTGCTCGCTGATGCGATCGCCGTCGCGTCCCATACCGAACCAGCGGTAGTCGGCGAGGTTCTCGGCGAGGTAGTCGGCCTGGAACTCGAGGCATTCCTGCGTGCCGAGCAGGTCCGGTTCGTACTCGCGGATGGCATTCACGAGAATGTCTTTACGGTGCAACCAGGAATTCTCGCCGTCTTGTGCCAAGCCGTAGCGCAGATTGAAGGACATCACGTTCAGCGGCATGACCTCGCCCCACGCCGAGATAGACCAAGCCACGAGACCCAATACCAATGCAATTCGATTCATGTCAATCCGTCCCTCTCTGTGTGCGCCGTCGAAACACGTGGATCAATCGCCGCACGTCTTCGGAGGAGTTCTCTTCCTTCCGGTCGGGCGCGTTTCGCCGAGCGCTAGAACGTGTTCTCGTGAACGAACTCGGTCACGTCTTTCCTCGGAGGCGGAGCGACCGCGCCATCCGGATAGCCGATGGGCATGAGTGCTACCACCTCGTATCCCTCGGGGACCTTGAGCGCGGCGCGCGCCTCATCGTGATCGAAGAGGCCGACGATTACCGAGCCGAGTCCGTGGGCCTGCGCGGCGAGGGCGATGTTCTGCGCGGCGACGCCGAGGTCGAACATGAACCAATCGCCGAACTTCGTGGCCGCGTTGCCTTTGTAGAAGCCGGCCGCGCCGAGCTTGGCGCATAGCGCCAACACGATGGGCGCTTGGGCGATGGCGTGATGCGACGGATTGCCGGCGGGCGCCGTGGCCTGGAGCGCCAATCTGATTGATTGGTCTCGGACAACCACGACCTCCCAGCATTGCGTGTTTGCCCATGACTGTGCCCACCGAACCGCGTCGAGCAGGAGATCCACCGTTTCCGGATCTACCGGTTTCGCCGCGTACGCGCGCACACTCCTGCGCGCCCGAATCACTTCCATCACATCCATCATGGCCAGTCTCCTCATACCGCGTTGCGGCCTCCGATACGCTCGGGAATCTGTCGCCTCTTCCGGGCCGATTCATCGTGTTATCCAGACTATAGAGACTCGCTGATGCAAATACAATGGCCGGCTCGGCGAAGGCGCAGCCCGGTGATTGGCCGACGGTTCACTTGACTTCCATTCGTGCGCCTCTGTAAACCACTACCCCATGGATAACGAGGAAGTGCCATCCCCATCGTTCGGTGATTTCGAAATCGATGCCCGTTGCCTGAGCGTCATCCACGCCCAAGGCATCTCTGAACCTACGCCCATCCAGGCCCAAACCATACCGCCGGCCCTGGCCGGGCGAGACGTGGTGGCCTTGGCCCAGACAGGCACCGGCAAGACGCTGGCCTTCACGCTGCCGTCGCTGACGCGGCTGGCGGCCGGGCCCGCGCGGCGCAATCTGATGCTGGTGCTGGCGCCCACGCGCGAGCTCGCGGTCCAGATGCACGGCGTGATCGAAGAGCTGGGGCGCCCCCTGCAACTGCATTGCGCGTGTGTGTACGGTGGTGTGGGATTTGACAAGCAAACGCAGAGTCTCCGAAGGGGCTGTGCGGTCGTTGTGGCCACGCCCGGCCGGCTGCTCGATCACATGAGTCGCGGCAACGTCCGCTTCGACGATCTCGAGATCCTTGTGATCGACGAGGCGGATCGTATGCTCGACATGGGATTCCTGCCCGACTTGCAGCGCATCCTGCGCGCCCTGCCCGAGAACCGTCAGACGATCATGTGTTCGGCCACGTTTCCGGACGAGATCGCGCGGCTGGCCCGCACGATGCTGAACGATCCGGTGCAGGTCAAGGTCGGCTCCGTGGCCCAACCGGTCGATTCGGTGCGACAGGTGTTGTACACCGTCGACCAGGAGCGGAAGACCAGCTTGCTCGTGACGCTGTTACGCGACAAACGAGTCCTGTCGGCCTTGGTATTCCTGCGCACCAAGCGCCGCACGGATCGCGTGACGAAGAGCCTACGCGCGGCCGGCATCAAGGCGCGCGCCATCCACGGCGACCTCACGCAGAGCCAACGCGATCAGGCCCTCGAAGGCTTCCGCGAGGGTCGCTACCGGGTTCTTGTCGCGACCGACGTGGCCGCGCGCGGTCTCGACATCACCGGGATCAGCCACGTCATCAATTTTGACATTCCCGAGAACCCCGACGATTACATCCACCGTATCGGCCGCACCGCCCGCGCCAACGAAGAGGGCGACGCCGTCACGTTTGTCTGTCCGGACGAGGCGTTCGCCCTCGCCGAGATTGAGCGGGCCGTGGGCAAGAACCTGCCTCGGGCCGACTGGGACGGCGCCGAGGACGTCCTCTCGCTCTACGTGCCCGAGTCGTTGGTCCCGAAGCGGGGTAGCACGCGTCACCGCAAACGGAGCATGCTCCGGCGTCGATAGGAACTGCGAACAGGGGGCGGGCTTAGAGCAGGACCTGCGTCACGTGGCCGGTAGTCCCGTCGATTATCAGCTTCGCGCCTTGGGGGATGCGTCTGGTTGCGCAGTCCACGGCGGTTACCATGGGCACACCATACTCGCGCGCCAAGATGGCCGCGTGCGAGAGCATGCCGCCTCGTTCGAGCACGACGCCGGCCACTTGCGTCAAGACCGCCGTCTGCGCCGGATCCAACGTAGGCGTGACAAGGATGGCGCCAGCGAGGTCGCACCGATGCGCTTCGTGCGGATTGGGCACGACCATGGCGGACGCCGTCGCCCGGCCCGGACTGACCCCGATGCCGTGGAGCAACGGCCCCGGTTCCGGACGGGCCGGCTCGCCTGGGCCGATAAACGGCGGCTTGTCAACACTGGCGCAGATCCAATGGGCGCGGCGGCGCCGTGCGACGGCCTCTTGGGATACCGCCGCACCGTCGAACAGGGCGGCTGTCAGTTCGCGCCATTCCATGAACCATACGTCGTTCACGCGTTCGAGCGCTCCGCGCCGGGCCAGCTCGTCAGCCGCTTCGAGAATCATCCGGCGCTGCGCGGCGAGGATGCGCTCCCATTCGAAACGTTGCTCTTCACGCATCTCGATGAGGCGGGCCAACGGGCGGAACAGGGCGCGGACGGTGCGCGCCGCGCGAGAGAGGGACGGGCGTGGCTCGATAGACGGGCGATTCCGCACGTGCGCGTACGCCTCGGCCAATGTGCCGTCCTCGATCCCCTCGGCCCACGTCGGCACGGCGAGGTCGAGCGATTCCGAGCGGTGGCCATACATGGCGCGCACGCGCGCCATGGCGTTCGCGTCGCCGTCGAGCGCGGAGGCCAGCGCCTCGTTGGCTCGGCGCGTCGGAAAGTCCAGGTTCGAGAACACACTCCGCTCGATCCATGTTGCCCACGTCTTCGGGACGGCGCGCAAGGCCACGTGAAAGCCACGATGGCCGTAGTCCGCCCACAGTAGGCTCCAACGGTGCACGCGCAGGCAGGCCTCGGACAGGCGCTCGATCGTGTCCCACCGGGCGCGCCAACTCGATATTCCCAACGCTTTGGCGCGGTCGACCTCCTGCAGCAGGCCCGGCAGGCGTTCACGGAAGACATTCCATGACGGAATCGCCTCGAGGCTTTCATGGCGGTTCGCGAGGATCGCGTGGAGTACGACGAAGAAGTAGTACGCGGTATGGCCAAGGGCCCGCACGATGCCGTGCGTGGGCGCCTCGCAGTGGCACGTATCCGGAAACAACTGGCGGAGGTCGGGGGAGAGATACCATTGCGGCACGCCGAGAAACATGCGTCGGTATAGCTCGTGGGCGATGTATACCTGGCCGCCATAGTCGAATTCGAGCGGTTTCGGCACGGCGCGGCGGAGCATGCCAACGGATTCCTTGAGGGCCACGTCGATCACCACCGGAATCAGCGTGGTCCGCGTCAGCGGACGGATCGGTTCCGTGAAGCGTTGGTCGAAGAACCACGAGGTGACGCAGAAGGATGGGCGCAGGGCCGGCGCGGCCTGCATCGCCGTTATGGGGCGTGCCTGAAGAATCCAGACCTGTCGGCCGTCAAAGGCCCATTCGACGTCTACGGCACGCTCGAGCGCGTCTTCGATACGCCGCAAATGGCTGACGAGCGTCTTAACGATTTCCGCATCGAGATCCGCGGGGCCATCGGCGCCCTGAACGATGCGCCATGGCTCGTCCGATGCCAGTGCTGGCTCACAGAGCGAAGGATCGGCTTCCCCGTCGACGAGGCCGGTGTTCTCGCCATTGACGATCTCGATGTAGCAGCGATCCATCGCCGCTGCGTTTGGATTGGCCGAGAAGAGCACGCCGGCCACGACCGGCTCGACCTTGCTCTGGAGTACGACGGCCACCTCGGGTGCCTCGTCGATCCCGTGATGCTGGAGGTAGGCCGCCAGGCGCGGCGAATCGGCCGAATTGACCACCTGCTCGACCGCGGCGATGACGGCGTCCGGCGTGGGCGCGAAATGCGTGTCGAAGAGGCCGGCGAAGGAGTACTGCGGCGTGTCCTCCGGCTCGGCCGAGGAACGCACGGCAATGCCGTCGAAGGGCGGCGCGCCCAGCGTAGCGAAGACATGGTGCAACTCGAGTACGGCGCCGGCCTCGGCGCGCCACGGCCTTGCCATGGCTTCGTCGACGGGAATCACGCACCACGGCGGCACCGGTACGCCCGCCCGTGCCAGGGCGAGCAGGCCGCGCGCCTTACCGCCTATGCGCAACGCATCCGTGGCGTCGCCCCGTTCCGGCTCGTAGATGAATCGCATGGTACCGACATTCTAGCGGAACGCCCGGCCGATGGGACAACGGCCTTGGCGTCGCCGCCGGAATTCGTGTACCGTGGAGCGCGATGGGTCAACGTCAACGAGGCCAGGAGGTGCTGATGGAACGCGTGCTCTATGCCGAGTTGACGCCGAGGCGATTCCGCGAGCGATTGGCGGCGGCGCCGATCGCCTATCTGCCGCTCGGCACGATCGAGTGGCACGGCGAACACCTGCCGCTCGGCTCGGACGGCCTACAATCGCAAGGTTTCTTCATCGAGCTCGCGCGCGAGGTCGGCGGGATTGTGCTGCCGACTCTGTTCCTCGGCCCGGACTACGATACCGAGCACGACGGGCGGCCGTACTACGGCATGGACATCTACTCGTTTCCCGAGGGCCCGCCGCAACAGCTCGTCGGCAGCGCGTACTGGGTCGAGAACGCCTTCTTCGAGCAGATCATCGACCGAGTTGTCCGCCAACTCGCCCGCGCCGGCTTCCAGATCATCGTCGCCCATGGCCACGCGCCGTCCGCGCAGGCGTTCATCGGCATGAAGCCGCAGCTCGAGGCCGACTACGGCGTCAAGGCGTTCATCTGCTGGCGCGGCGATGAAAGCGACGGCCTCGGCATCCAGACAGACCACGCCGCCGCCAACGAGACCTCGCTGATGATGGCGCTCCACGAGGATCTCGTCGAGATGGGAAATCTCGATCCGGATCCCGAGGTCGCACCGCTCGGCATCGGCGGCGACGATCCCAGGACGCACGCCAGCGCCGAACGCGGCCGCAAAGCCATCGCGCTCAACGTGCAGCACATGGCCGGCATCCTGCGCGACGCCCTCGCCGAACTCCGCTGAAGGCCGCTACGGAGCGTACGTCCCGTCGAAGAGGCGGCTGACGTCTTCGGCAGACAGGGCCTCGCGCGAGAAGAACACGTCGGCGATGGCGCCTTCGAAGCTCTCCGGCTCGCCCAAGTTCGGATTGCAGCCGATGCCAATGGTCTTGACGTCACCAACGAGCAAGGCCGGAACCGTGACGGCGTGAACGTAGGCGCCGTTCACGTAGAGCCGGAGCTGGTCATACTCCTTAACGACGGCCACGTGCAGCCAGCGGTCGTTCTCGACCTCCGGCCCAGGCAAGTGCGCGCCGCCCGACGGCTGCTCGATATTCACGACGAGCTGCTTCGCCTTTACCGACACGCGCAGCGGATCGTGCACGCCCTGGTACCACGCCGAGAAGATCTGATGCCAATCCGTGTCTTCTTTCGTGGCGTTCTCGGGGCGGAACCACGCGCTGAACGTGTACGTCCGCAACGGGAATTGCGGCGCCTCGTAGACAAGTCTCGAGGTCGTGCCGTTGAAGTGGAGCGCGCCGTTCTCGGCGCCATCGCGTCCGGCCGCGGCCGCTACGTCGGTAGCCGACACAAGCGCGCCCTCGTCGGGATCCGGACGGCCCGCCAACGAGGCGCGGAGGATGACGCCTTTCATGCTCGATTGAATGGTCGGATCGATGGTGAACCGCCATGGGCCATTGACGCACGGCAGCGTTTGCCCTTCCGTTTGGGCATCGACGCGCCAGTAATGCGTCACGTTCGGCGCCAGTGCTTCGTCGATGACGAGCGGCCCGACCTCCGTTGTCTCTTGGCGGAGCACGACGTCGCCCAGATCGGCGTCGCGCGCGACGATCGCCGTGTAACGCGCATCCGGCCCGGCCGATGACCATGCAAGGCCGACTTCGTCGACGGCAAGCCGCGCGTTGTCCTCGGGATACCGCAGGCGGAAGGGTACCGGCGGCGCGTGGAGCACGGGTATCCACGAGCGGTAGAGCGTGCCGTGGGCGCCGGCCGTTGCGTAATCGCAGAGAAACACCTCGCGGCCATCCACGGCCTTCACCTTGAACAAAACGATGGGCTGGAACCGCGCATCGGACGTGGCCGGTTCGAGTTCGAGCGATTCGAGGTCCAGGGCGGGCGGATCGCTCGGCTCGATGGTGTTGAACTTCTGATCGAAGGCCAGGAGAATGGGGCCTCGGAACAGCGATGACTCGAAGTTCACGTTCTCGTCGCCGCGCAGCGCCCACACGCCCATGTCGAAGGCGATATCGACGACATCGCCCGAGCGCCATTCGCGCTCGATGCGGAGATAGGCCCCCGCGTCGACACCGGCGACGGCCTCGCCGTTCACACTCACCGTCGTCTCGCGCGACCACGACGGAATACGCAGGAAGAGGGGCATCCGCGCAGCCGCGGGCGGCGTCACCTCGAGCCGGATCGCGCCATCGGCCGGATAAGCCGTTTTCTGGACGAACGACCACGTCGTACCGTCGTCGAGCGTCGCCTCGATGGCGCCACGGCCGTAGTAATTGAGATAGAGCCCGGCCGAATCGCCGAGGATCGCCCAGTCGCTGATCAGGCCGAGGCCGCGAGGGCCGTTGGCGGAGCAGCAGTTCAGTTCCGGCGTGCCTGGCCGCGACTGGAACACGATCGTGTGCGCCGAGGCGAGGCGTTTCCCGCTCATGGGCGTATCGTAGGTGCACCAGCGCCCGCTCGGATGCTCGTAGCCGAGGACGGCGTTCCACGTGCCGCATTCGAGGGCGTCGGCGACCAGCGGATCCATGGATAGGCGCAACGCGCTCACGCTATAGGCGAGCCAGGCTACCGTGCAGCACGTCTCGATAGCGCCCGGCTTGAAGGGATTGCCGATGGCCTGCTCATGCGTCGAGAAGCTCCCGGCGTTGTGGACGTCCGTCTCATAGATGCTCCGCCAATGATGAAGTAGTGCGTTCTTGAAACTGTCGTCGCCCGTAATGAGATACATCTCCTCGAGGCCCTGCATGGGATGCAGGCTCTCCCAGCGCGGCTTGGGAATCTGGTAGAACTCGACACCAGCCACGCCCGTGCGGTAGTAATCGCCCGCGCCCGGCTTCTCCCAATCCTCGAGAATGTCCTTCATAAGGCGGAAGTACGCCTCGTTGCCCGTTTCGCGATGGAGGATGCCTAGCGCGTGGATGATGGCCATGTTCATCTCGTACGATCCGGCATCGTAGACGCGGTGATCCGAGTCGAGAAACGTCGCGCAGCAGAGGTCCGCGGCGCGCACGGCGGCGTCGAGGGCGGCCGTGTCGCCGGTGTCGCGGTACCACGTATCGAGAGCGAGCATGACATGGTAGTGGCCCCAGAGATCCCAGTTGGCCATGAGGTGATTGTCCGGAAACGGCCCGAGATAACCGTCTTCCGCCTGCGTCGAGATCAGTTCCGGAATGACCTCGCGCAACAGCGCGTCCACCTCCGGATTGTCCGTCATTCGACGCAGCAGTGCCGCCGACGTCAAGTACTTGCCGATGAACTCGCCCGCCCACGGCACCGGATTCTCGTACGGCGGCTGCAGATCGCGCAGGCGGAACATCTCGAGGATGCCCGGATTCGCATCCGGCGTCGTCAGGATCCAATTTCGGACCACGGAATCGATCCGCCGACCCGTTTCGCCGCCGAGACGCAGCCGTAGTCGTGGCTGGCCCGCCTCGACACCCTTGGCATTCTTGCCCGCCTGCGCCGAGACGCCCGGCGCCACCGCTACCACACACAATGCAACCACCGCGATCCTTACCATGCCCAACTCTCCTAGAAAGGGACTACAAACTAAAGCTCGAGCCAACAATACGTGGGCCGGCCTTGCCGTTTCTCATCCTCGATGATAGCCCTCTTCGCCACACCGAATAACGCTCTTGCGACAATCCTTCACAGAGGCCGCGACTTGTACAGCACTCACACGAAGGGAACGTCTAATTCGTAGTCTGTCCCCTTTTTAGAGGGGCCAAGGCCAATGAAGTCTGGATCGGGAAGCCGCAGGTACAGCCGGCATCCGCCTCGGGAATGACGATCAGGCCGCCAACGGCCAACATGTTGATCCAGCAACCGGGCCGGGTCACGCTCGTTATGCGGTGGGAGCCGCCACCGGGCCGCAAATCGTACAGCCATGGGTTTCCGCCGCGCCAGAATAATCCGTGAGCGCTCGCCGAGATGCCGCCGCATCCGTGGCCTTGGCGGTCGAAAGTCCATCCCTCGATGCGTTGCCCGGTCTTCACGTTGTAGGCATACGGCCATGCATACACGGTCTCGCCGACAATGGTCGGATGACGGTTGTACTCGCCGTGGCCTCCGTCGACGCGGAGCGTGGTGGCATGGTCGGTCGTCCAGACGGTCTCGCCGCTGGTCGAGTCAAAGGCGTAGTAGTAGTAATGGATATGCTCGTCGCCTTTGATCTGCATCGCCGTGGCCGCGCCGGTATTGGTGATGCCTTCGCCGCCGACGATGCGCGAGCCGCTGAGTAGGATCACGCCTTGAGCGCAGGCCAAATAGCTTGGTTGCTGGAGGTTGGCGGTATCGATGGGCTTTCGAAACGCGACGCTGCCGTCGGATAGGTTCAGCGCGGTCAGGTACTGATGGCCTCCGCCGGCGATCTCGCGCATCATGACGCGTCGCGCGTCCGGCGCCGTGACGACGGGATCTTCGCTCTCGACGAAGTAGACGCGTCCGTCGTCCGCGGCGAGCGTGGTTTCGATGATGCGTCCGCCGCGATGAATCCAGCGCGTCTCGCCCGTGGCGCGGTCGGCGACGAAGATGTAGTCGCTCAAGGCAAGCGTCATGTTCGGATACCAGACGGCATTCTTCTGAAGCTCATCCTCACGGGTGAGTTTTCGGTACCCGGTGCCTGGTTTCCGGCCGGTGCCGAGTAGCAGATTTCCGGTGTACGCGAGGTAGCCCCACTCGCCGGGTTGGCCGTCCACGGGTTCGGGAAGGCCAAACGCCGCGTTCTCTTCGCCGGTGACAACGCCAAAGCGGTGGCACTGGTCCTCGGCCACGATGTAAAGGAATTCGTCATCCACGACCATGTTGCTGGTGTCCAGGAACACGCCGATTCGCAGCGAGTTGGCCACCTCGGCACTCCACAGCAACGTGCCGTTGTACGCGTCGGCGGCGTATACGATTCCGTTGCCGGGAATGAAGACGCGCCCGTCCTTGTAGAGCGGCGGCACGTTGCGGAAATGGCGATCGACGATCCGGCGCGGTCCAGGCGGACCAAACCACTGCAAGCGGATGGGCCAGACGGGCATCGTATCGCCGCTGCACGCGGAGTTGCCGGGCTCGGCGTAGGTGTGTGTCCACTCACCTTCGCCCTCGATGGGGCCCCGTCGGGCCGTGGCTAGCCCTTCGGTGACGCTCCAGTCCGGCAGGGCATCGCCGGCCCATGCCTCCAGCGCGTCGGCCGGGGTGCCGGTCAATGCGAGCGTTCCGCCGCGGGGCCGCAGCACCCGGGCCACTTCGGCGGCCGGTATCTGAGGAGGCGCCCCCTCGACCATGCTGCGCTCGGAGACGATGAGGTTGGCAAAGTAGTCCGGATACGGCAGGCTTTCAGGTCCCACTTCATGAACGACGACGCGCACGCCGTACAGGCCGGCATTGCTCAGCCATGCGCGCGCTTTCGACGCGCGATCCGCGTCGGCCTCGGCTACGATGATGCTGAACGCGGAGTGCTCGGCCAAGGCGCGGACCAGCCTGCCGTCAGCGATGCCGAGAACGAGACTATAGCCTTGGCGTGTCGGAGTACTCCCGAGAATCGCATCGGCTGCGGCGGCATCGGGCAGGTTGGTTGACTCCACGCCCGCCGCGTGGGCCACCCGTGGCTGTTCTCCTGTCGCGCCTTGGGCAAAGCCGTAGATGGTTCCGGCATCCGTGCTCACGATCAGTTGGCCGCGTGCCACCGCGAGGCCGCAGGCCTTGCCCTCGACTTCGGCGCTCCAGAGCTCCCGGCCATCCGTGGTGGCGACGGCGCGTACGCCGCCGACTTGGCCGAGAATGAGCGCTTCGCCGGCCATGATCAGCTCGCAGACATCCGTGTGCGGCGTCTTCCACTTGAGGCACGCCTTCCGCTCGACGTGGAGGTTGCGCAGGCGATCGTTCTGCTCCTGCGTCCGCTGCCGTGCGTCGATCCACTCAATGGCCTGGATATCGCGGCTGAGGTCCAGGTAACGATCACGATCCAGCGCGGACAAATCCTCCGCGCCGAGAATGTACACCATACCGCCGTGCGCGATGATGCGGCTGCCAGGTGTCGACACGATCTTCTCGCCGGTTTGCGGCTCGGCGATGTGGACGTTGCCGCGCTCGCTCGTCGCGTGCACCAGCATGTCGTCGAGCACCAACGCGAAGCAGCCGCCCGTATCCCCGTGGCCGAGGTCCTGGATGCTGCCGAGAGGCTTGCCGGTGGCGATGTCGAAGAAGGCGGGCGGTGTGCGGCCCGTGCCGATGAAGAGGCGGGTCGGCGAGGCCAACATGTAGCCTTGCGTGGACACGTCCAGAGCCTGCTTCCAGACCACGGTGCCGTCGTCCGCGTTCATGGCCATGATGTACGCGCCTTGCGATGGGAACAGGCCGGCCGTGGCGTAGGCTGTCGGACCGTTCACCATCACGCTGCTGCGCACCGGCCATAGCGAAATCATGCGACCATTGCCCGGTAGGCGTTGATCCGACGGCCCCACGCGCTGTCGCCAACGCAGGGCGCCCGTTGCCGCGTCAAGGCAGTAGACACAGCCGTCGTCCGAGCCCGCGTATACGCGGCCACCGGTGACCGTGGGCGCCAAGCGCACCGGCCCCTCGGTCACGTGCGTCCAGACCACCGCGCCGTCGGCGGCATTGAGACAGTAGATCGTATCGTCCGCCGAGGATCCGTAATAGAGTCGATTCTCGACGGCGGCCACGTGGTACGCGTGATCGTAGTCGTTGACCTGCTTGAGATCGTAGGCGCGGTTTGTGATGTCCTGTTCCGCGGGCGGCGGCCAGGCCGGACTCGGCGCGTGTGCTGGGACGTGACGCCATGCTTCGCCCAAGGGAAAAACCAGTTCCGTGGACGTGATGCCGGTTCGGCTGCAATCATGGCGATAGGTGGGCCAATCCTCGGGTGCGGCCAGCGGTGCGAGTGGGGCCGGCGGCGCGGGCGGCGCGTCCGTCACGCGGAGGTTATCGATGGCCCAGAACCAACCGTTCTTGGCGCGATACCGCCACTTGAGGACAAGTGACCATGCCTCAGCGGTGGTTGGTGGCTCGACGGCGAAGGTCACGCGGACGTTCTCGACGGTGTGTCCCTGGAAGTCCTTTACAACGACGTCCGGCCCGCCGTTTATCGATACGCTGAATGTCGAGATACTGTCGTTGATCCGGCGGTAGAAGCTGTCCCATGCCACGTAGGCCGTCTTGCCGGCCGGAACCGACAGAACCGGCGAGACCAGCGTGCTGTCGAAGGCATCCGGTCCATCCTTGTCATCGTACTCATCCGAATCCGCCACCGCGAACACGCCTTCGGCCAACGAGAACCTGTCGCGGCCCTGATTCTCCGTCTGCGACCAGAACGCGGCCGTGGTGAAGCTCCAGCCGCGCCACTCCGTGACACCCTTGTCCGGCGACATGGCGGTCGCATCCACAGACCAGCCCGCTGGCGGCGTATGCGTCCAACCGAGCACCATAGCGTCGATGGCCTCGTCCTGCGCTGGTGCCAGAGTCCCCGCGAGCCCGTCGAAGTCCTCCTCGAGCAGCCCCTTCGCCTCTTGAGCGCCCTGAGCGCCCGCAGCCGTGCCCACAACCAACCCCACTGCAACCAACCACCACCCAACACCTTGACCCATGGCTACCTCCAAAAAGGGGACAGACTACGAATTTCTGCCTCTGCGAATGCCAAACTCAGCAACACACGCGGTCTCTGCCTCATGCGTCATGAGTTGCGTAATCTATTTTTTCCCAGTGCCTTGCGCTTCAGACACGCTTGGTCGAGCAGGCGAGAATCTCATACGGATGGCCACTAAATCGGCCACGAAATTCGTAGTCTGTTAGCATGCATAGGTTCGAAGTGGATGGGTAAGCTTGGAAAAAAGGGAAGCCACCTGGCAAGGTTATCTAATGGAACTGCGTGGACCAACGGGTTGGCCACGAAACCTAAGGAGGCTTCCCA
>Ga0209097_10000116_pt1 | contig 93579 bp, 60 predicted proteins | sample AD_UKC052_MetaG_FD_184419 | JGI IMG/M metagenome (GOLD analysis project Ga0209097, IMG submission 184419) | Active sludge microbial communities of municipal wastewater-treating anaerobic digesters from USA - AD_UKC052_MetaG (SPAdes) (version 2) | ecosystem: Engineered > Bioreactor > Anaerobic >... | reverse complement strand
TGGGAAGCCTCCTTAGGTTTCGTGGCCAACCCGTTGGTCCACGCAGTTCCATTAGATAACCTTGCCAGGTGGCTTCCCTTTTTTCCAAGCTTACCCATCCACTTCGAACCTATGCATGCTAACAGACTCCCTCCGAGTCTTCGAGGAGGGCTGTCTGTCCCCGATTTCCTAAACGCCAAGCTCGACCCAACGTGTTGTCATACCAAAACCCGGTCTCCTATTCTATGAGACGTTGGCGGCCAAATACGAATCCCGATGGCGGACGCGGGAGAAAACCCGTGAATCCACGCGACTTTCTACAGATGCATCGGTCTGGGACTTGGTTGGTCCCAGGGACTGACACGTCCTTTCGCGTAGCGCAGCGGAGCGAAAGACGCTGTTTGTCCACTACAACCCCAGGGACTGACACGTTCTTTCGCGTAGCGAAGCGGAGCGAAAAACGCTGTCTGTCCCCTGCCTCGGAAAAAACCACAGCGGGCACAACGAACACGACGCATTGTCGCGACGAAGCCCTCACGCGCTGTAGCCCGACTCCCGTCCGAGCCACGCCGCTCTTCCACGAGCGAAGGCGGAAGGAGGACTGTCTGTCCCCGATTTCCGGACACGACTGACCCGCCGTCAATGAGGTCAACAAGGTCAACAGCCCACGAACCATCATCGGCCCTCAAGCACCCAGCCCGGCCCTACGTGTTGTGATACTCAAGCCCGGTCTTCTATTCTATGGGACGTTGGCGGCCAAATATGAATCACTCTGGCGGAATCGGGAGAATCCCCATGAATCGACGCGACTTTCTCAGGATAACGGGCAGCACAATGGCAAGCACGCTCTACGCCGGCCAAGGACTCGGCCAGGACACCGCGCCCGCGAAACGCCCGAACATCCTATGGATCACCTGTGAGGATACGAGCCCCCACCTCGGCTGTTTCGGATGCGCCGAGGCCCGCACGCCCAACCTGGATCGACTAGCCGCCGAAGGCGCCCGCTACACCAACGCCTTCTCGGTAAGCGGTGTGTGCGCCCCGAGCCGATCCTGCCTCATCACCGGCATGTACCCGATCACTCTGGCCACGTGCCACATGCGCTGCTCCCACGTGCCGCCGCCCCCCGTGCGCTGCTTCCCGGCCTACCTTCGCGACGCCGGCTATTACTGCACGAACAACGTGAAGACCGACTACCAGTTTCCCGTGCCCGAGGATGCGTGGGACGAGTGCAGCAAGAAGGCCCACTGGCGCAACCGCCGCGACCCTGATCAACCCTTCTTCTCGGTGTTCAATTTCACCGTCACCCACGAATCTCAGATCGGCGAGCGCGACGAGCAGTCCGACCGCTTCCAGAAGGAGTTGCCGCCCAGCGAATGGCACGATCCCGACAAGGCCACGCCGCCGCCCTACTACCCGAACACGCCCGAGATGCGCAAGTACTGGGCGCATTACTTCGACCTCGTCACGCTCATGGATCGCCAAGCCGGCGAGATCCTCGACCAACTCGCCGAGGATGGCCTCGCCGACAACACCCTCGTGTTCTTCTACGGCGACCACGGCGTCGGCCTGCCCAGGGCCAAGCGCTGGATGTACGATTCCGGCCTGCAAGTGCCGCTCATCCTCCGTTGGCCCGGACACATCGCGCCGGGAACCGCCACCGACCGCCTCGTCAGCTTCCTCGATTTTGCACCGACCATCCTCTCCGCCGCCAACGTCCCGATTCCCAAGCACATGCAGGGCGCCGCGTTTCTCGGCGAGCAGGAAGGAAAGCCCCACGACTACATCTGCGGCGCCCGCGACCGCATGGACGAGCGGTACGACATCATCCGCGCCGTACGCGACAAACGCTTCAAGTACATCCGCAACTACGAGCCCTACCGCCCCTACGACCAGTACCTGACCTACTGCGAAGGCTGGGCCGTCATGAAAGAGATGCGCCGCGTCGAAGCCGCCGGACAACTGAACGACGCCCAGAAGCTCTTCTTCCGCGACGTCAAGCCCCTCGAGGAGTTCTACGACACATCGAGCGATCCCCACGAGGTCAACAGCCTCGTCGACGATCCGAAGTTCGCCGAGGATCTCGCCCGGCTCCGTAAGCACATGGACAACTGGCTCGAAACCGCACGGGACCTCGGCTTCGTTCCCGAGATCGAGCTCGACGATTGGCTCGCGTCGGGCGGCAAGAGCCGTCCCGCCCCCGGCAAGACCTGCGCCGCGCCCGATGGCACGGCCGCTACGACCGTGTTCGGCCGCAGCGTTTCGGATTGGGTGGCCCAACTCAACGGCGCCGACACCTTGACTCGCCTGCGCGCCATCAAAACCCTCGGACTCCTCGGCCCGGACATGGCCCCCCTCCTCGTCAACGCCCTCCAGGATGGCGACAGCGCCGTCGCCTTCTGGGCCACCGTGTCCCTCGGATACGCCCCACCGGCCTCGCCCGGCGCCATCGAGGCCCTCGCCAAGGCACTCGACCGCCCCGAGATCTCGGCCAAGCTCGCCGCCGCCGGCGCCCTCTGCCGCCTCGGCAAGACCGACCTCGGCCTCCCCGTAGCCCTCGACGCCATGAAACACGAAAACCCCTTCGCGCGTCTATTCGCCGTTGAGATCCTCGAGCAAGTCGGCCCGAAAGACCCCGCCGTTAAGGAGGCCCTCGAAATAGCCACCAAAGACGACAACGACTACGTCACCCGCATCGCCAAACACGCCCTCGCATAACGGAGAAGCATCATGACGACACGAGTTGAAGGTATCCGCACGCTGGCCGATTTGGCCAAGCTGCCGTGGTACGAAACCGGCCAAGACGGCAAGATCCACCTGAAAGATGACTGCGGACTGCCGCCTATCATCGATATCCACTCCCATGTCGGTTGGTGCTACGCCATCGGCCGGCAGATCAACATGCTCGACTCGAGCGAAGTCCAGTATTTCTTCGACTACACGACGGATCAGGACGTGCTCTACGAAGAAAACCATCCCGACCATAAGGAAGGCAACACGTTCATCGTCGAGATCCTGACGGGCGTGTTCCAGGCGCCGGCGCGTCACTCCACGCACACGGCGCGGAACTACGTCGACGAGATGGCGCGGACGCATTACGACTGCGCCTGCATCCACCCCATCTCGAACGCCGCCCTCGGCCATCACGCCGATGTCACGCTCGAGGCGCGCGACCTGTTCCCGGAACGGTTCATCCCATTCGCGGGCGTAAATCCCTGGTTCTGGGGCCCCAAGAAGGAGGCCGTGCTGCAATCGCTTCTGGATCGCGGCGCCAAAGGCGTGAAGTTCCATCCCGAATTCCAGTTCGCCGCCGCTGATGGCAAAGACGCCATGGCCATGCTCGGATGGTGCGCGGCCCACAGCCTGCCGGTTCTCGCCCACTGCGGCTACACCGGGTCAGAGCCGGCGATTCTGCGCGACAAGGCCGAGCCTCGCCGATACGTGCGCGCCCTTGAGGCCTTTCCGAACCTGCGCATCGCCCTCGGCCACACCGGCCTCAAGGTCTACAAGGAGACGCTCGAGGTGGCCAAGCGCTTCCCCGAACAAGTCTGGATCGACATCTCAGGCCAGCCGGTGCCGGTAATCCAGGAAATCCTCGACCAGTACGATCGCGAGCGCATCATGTACGCCAGCGATTGGCCCTTCTATCCCCTTGCCCTGGCCACGGCACGCGCACTCGTGGCCACGGAGGACTGCCCCGAGATCAGGCCCGCGCTGTTTCGCAACAACGCCCTCGCCTTCCTCAAGATGGCCGACACGACCTGATCGCTCAGCCGTACCGGGCCTTACGGTACTCGACGCCGAACGCCGCGCCATCGTAGCCGGCATCGTCTTCCGTGAGTTCGGCCAGTGCTACCTCGCGATCGTTCTCGAGCCACGAACGCCGCGCGGCCAAGGCGCACAGCTCCGGCTCGATGAGTTCGGCGAAGGGCATCGGCGGCTTGGCGACCTCCCCGGCCATGTAGGGTAGGACGCTCTCGAGCAGCGCCCGATACAGCTTGCCGGACTCCGCCTGGAACTGGCTCACGCCCTTCTCAGTAACCACCGTCGCGTAGAAAGGCATCCACGCCTCGGCCTTGCCCACCACGAGGAACCCGACCTTGCCGTCGCGCCAGTTGACCTGGATTTTGTGCTGCGTCCCGCCCGCGAGATGCCTCACGCCCGATATGCCCGCGCCCATCAGCCCGCTCAGCATCGCGTAGGCGTGAATGCCGTAGTTGAAGTCATCGACCGCACACCCGCACAGCGCCGTGTGCGGCGTGCCGCGCTCGTCGATGGGACGTGCCAGCCAATCGCGGACTTCGCAGCAAAATCGCAGCGAGGATCCGCCGCAAATGCGCGCGCCGGCCTCGGCCCACTGCGCGAATTGCCGGATATCGCGGAGGTTGCCGGCTATCGGCTTGTCAATCAGCACGGACTTGCCCGCCTCGACGAAGGGCCGCGCCTTGGCGACGTGCGTGTCCCAGTCGCAGCCGTGGATGATCGCGCCGTCCACTTCGCCGATCATCTGCTCGAGCGACTCGAACACGCACGGTATCCCGTGTTCTGTGGCAAACTTGTCGACGTACTCGGCCGGATGCACCGTGCCGCCATCCCATACGCCAACCACCTCGTGGCCCAGCTCGCGCTCGATGGGAATCCAATTCTGCGGATGCGACGTGTCCAAGTCGACAATGCCCAATCTCATAGCAGTCCTCTCCATCGGTTCGTAAGCGTCAGTCCGCCGCGAATACGTTCACATAACCCTCTACCGACGCGGCAATGATTTCACAAACGCCGTCGCCGTTCACATCGGCGAGGATCGGCGCGCCCAGTCCTGAGCCGGCATCGACCTTCCACACCAGTCTCGGCCCGTCGTCGCCATCGCCCAAGGCGTACAGCGCGCCGTGGCTCGTGCCGAACACGAACTCAGGCCGGCCATCGCCGTCCACGTCGCCGGCGGCCACATCCGACGCGGACGCCTCGAGCGCGAACTCCCATCGCACCGTTCCGTCATTGACGTTCACGCAAGCGAACTGCCCATCTTGGCGGCCGAAACCCATGAGCCACCGGCCGTCGCCCAACGGAAGGAATCCTTCGAACGCGCAGCGGTTCAGACCCACGGGCGGCAGGTCGTACCACATGGGCTCGGCGCGCAGCGTCATCGCGGCCTGGAAGTAGTGGCCGCCGACAAGACACACCACGGGTTCTCCTTCACGCGCCAGGATCGCCGGATAGGTATAGAGACCTTGACTCGGTTGATGGAAGATATCCGGCGGAAACGCCGGCCCGAAGAGTGCCTCGCCCGTCCGGCCCGAAGCCACGCAGTAGTAATCGGGATTGGTGAACACGAGGTCATCCGCGCCGTCCCCATCGAAATCGTAGGCCGACGCGAGGTTGATCGTCGGCGCCCAATACCGCGGTAGGTCAGGCGTCTCGCCCTTCTCCCACACCACCGCGCCCGTCCGCCCGTCGAGCGCCACGCTGCGCACCACCGGCGTGCCGGCCAGCGTATAAACGTCCGGCGTCGCCTTACCGGTGAACCGGCCGGCACGCAAGTAACTCGTCCGCGCCTGCGGAAGGCCGGCCCGGCCGGGCGGCGGCAACTGCGTGCGCCAGAGCCGCTTGTCGTCCTTCCGCGGCGTCACCGCCTCGAAAACCGGCTCGGCGTCGGCCTGCACCGTGCTCAACACGATCTCGTTCGAGCCGTCGCCGTCCAGATCGGCGACCACCGGCAACGAGGTCGAGGCGTACCGCCGACACCCGATCAGTTCGCCGCCCTGCCAACCCAGAACCGTCGCCTGCCCGCCGTGAAAGAACAGCACCTCGTGCTCGGGCCCACCCACCACATCCGCGGCGATCATCTCCGGAAAACCGACTCCCTGAATCTCCGGCACCTTCGAGAAGTCCGGCGCAGGATCCGCCGCAGGCCCTTGCCACGGCACTCGCCCAACCTTTCCATCGCCGTCCAGGTCAAGCGAGAAACGCGCTCCGCCTTTGAGCGCGTGCAGCGCGGCCGGTTTCGCACTCGCGCACGCCGTCCGCTCCTCCGGAACGCTCTCCGCCGGCACGGCAGTAGCCTCATCGTCCTGCCAGAGCGTCACGAGCTGTCCATCGGCCACGCCGAGCAGGCGCGCGCCACTCAACGCCGTGCGCGTCGGATCCTGCGAGGCATTGGCGACGATCTCCGCGCGTCCGTCGCCGTCGAGATCCGCCATGGCCACGGCGATCACACCGGGCACACGATACTCGAGTTCGCCCGTCAGCGCGTCGTACGCTCTGACCAGCCAGGTCTGTTCACCTTCCGAGTTGAACATCGACACCACGATCTCGTATCCGCCGTCGCCATCGAGATCCGCGTACGGCGGCTGCGGCCACGTCGTCGCCACCTTGCCCGTCGTCACATTCTCGGCCCAGCCGTGCACCCAAGCCAGTTTCATGGCGCCATCGCGGTTGAGCAACACCTCGTGATGCTGCGAGAAATCGCCGATACACAGGAAATCATCGCGGCCGTCCGCGTTGAGATCGACAAACTCGATCAGGCCGTAGCTGCGAACGTTGCCAGGCGACGGATCCCACTTTGCGAAGTGCTTGAGCGCCCCGGTCCGCGCGTCGAGAAACCACAAGCGGCTGTGCGTTTCGATCACCACCTCGTCGACGCCATCGCCGTCGAGATCGCTCTCGAGTAGGCTCGGGAAGCACGTGTATTCGCTGAAGTCGTAGCGCCATCGCTGCGCAAGCGGCAACTCGGCATCGCCATCCTCCCCGAACGCGAACAGCGCGATGTAGCCGTTATCCTTGTCCGGAGGATAGCCCATCATCACGACCGCGACTTCCTCGCCGGGCGTATCGTGCAGCAGATCGCGCGCGTACAAGTACCACTGGTACGACATCGGCTCGACGTCGTACCGCCACAAGATGCCACCGTCCTCGAGCGCCACCAACACCGCCGCGCCGTACGGCTCCGCCGGCCGTCCGGCCTGCAACAGGATCTCGACGTGGCCATCGCCATCGAGGTCGCGCGCCGCGACAATCGACGCGTAGTTCAGTCCGGCCGGATGCGCCTGCCATCGGCACGCACCCGAGGTGTCGTAGCAGTGCAACGCCCCGGCCACAACGCACAGGCCTACGGGCGCGCCGTCGGCGTCCGTTGCCGACGCAATCGAGCCACGCTGGCGCCCGAGATCATATCGCGCCGCCACAGACGGCGCGGTCTTCATGCGGCCGGGCATTGGCTGGAACGCGGTGAGACAGGCGTTCTGTCGCGGCTCAGGCCAGTCACCATCCGGCTCCGCAGTGACCACAGCACAAAGCGCCACGAGCGCCAAAGAAACCCATCTGACGCGCGCTGAGGCCATGGTCCCCTTTCCCTAGAGCTGATCGACGTTCTCCATCACCTTGCGGATGCCATGGCCCAGCAGGCGCGCCGTCTCCGGGCCGTTCGGAGGACGGAGCGCGGCGACGATGCAGGTGTGCGTGTCGCAGTGGCGTTGCGCCACAGGATACTGAGCCGGCGAGTAGTCCACCGCCGCCACATCAGGCGCGGCCCACGGATACCCTTTGCCGTAGGCGTTCTTGGCCCGGAACACGGTCATCGCCGGCAGGATAAAGCGTTGCCACGCGCCGTTCGGAACGCCCTCGGCGTTGATCGCCTCGAGCAACCGGTTGCGAAACTCGACGTCGTCGGGCGCTCGACCCATCGACGCCATGTCGAAGCGCAGTGTGTAGTTGTACCAGTTGTGGTAATGACCCTCAGGCACCACGGGAAGAATCACGTGCGGCACGTCCGCCAACTCGCCGATGAGCGCCGCCGTGTTCTCCTGAATCGCATCGAGATAGCCATTGAGCTTCGCCAACTGGGCGCGCGCAAACGCCGCCACCACATCGCAACTGTTGTATTTCCAGCCCATCGCGTACGCGTGGTACTCGACGGCCTCGACGGGATCGCGTGTCTCGCCGAACAGGCCCAGCGCCTTACCGCGTGTAAACATCTCTTCGTCGTCCGTGCAGAAGAAGCCGGCCTCGCCGGCGCACAGCAGCTTGTTCTGATTACAACTGAACCCGGCGCAATGGCCCCATCGCCCGGCGCGAACGCCCTGATATGTCGCGCCGTGGCCTTGGCAGCAATCCTCGATCACCTTGAGATGGTGTCGTTCAGCAACCTCCATCACCCGGTCCATGGCCACGCAGAGGCCATGCAGATGAACGACGAGAATGGCCTTGGTGCGCGGCGTAATCGCGGCCTCGATCTTGTTGACATCAATGTTGATTGTGTCGAAATCGATATCCACGAACACGGGAATCGCGTCGTTGTGGATCACGCACGTCACCGAAGACGGCCACGACCACGCCGGCACAATCACCTCGTCGCCCACGCCGCAGCCGCACGCCGCCACGCACATGTGCAGCGCGGACGTGCCCGAGTTGGTGAAACACACATACTGGTGCCCGTTCCACGCGGCGAATTCCTGCTCCACCGCAGCATAGTGGTCGCCGAACACAAGCTTGTGCGCGTCCAACGAGTCCAGGATCATCCGTTTGTCGGTTTCATCGATCGGAGGCCACGGCTGGATAGCGCCCTCCGGAATCGTCCGCGTTCCGCCCTTAATGGCCAACAACTCGCCCATGGCATTCTCCTTCTCACTACTCGCTTGGATTTCCCTCAGATCATCGGATCCGTCACCGCCGTTTTCGGCGCATGGCACGACGGACGACGGCGATACCGGCCACCGCCAAGAGCAGCGCACCCGCCGCTCCCATGGCCGGCAGATCCTGCTCGACGCCAATGTATCCGCTCTTCACCTCACTGCTGGATCCCAGATCCGTCGTCACGGTGAGCGCCACGGTGTACCGCCCGCCACGGCCATAGGCGTATGTTGGATCGCGCTCCTCGCTGGTCATCCCGTCGCCGAACGCCCACAGCCAATGCGTGATCGCCGACGCCCCCGGCGTCGAAATGTCCGCGAAGTGCACCGTGAGCGGCGCATCCCCGTCGGTTGGCTCGGCGAAGAAATCCGCCGACGGCATATCCTCCGGATTCACCACGGCGAAGGCATTACTCTCGCCGAAGCGGCCTGCGGCATCCTCGGCACGGAGTACAACGGCATCGGCGCGTCCGCCCAAGGTCACCTCGCCGTGCCAGACGCCGTCGGCGAAGGCGCCGGTCATGGGCGGCGCAATGGGCACAGCCTGACCCACACCTAGGCGGATGTTGGGCACGCTCGATGTCAGCAGCGCCGTGGGCGTTGTCCCCGACCACGTCAAGGGATCGCCGTACTGACTGCCGGTGTAGAAGTACATGCTGCGATTCCCGCCGGGGGTCGAGTGATAACACCGCCCGCCCACATACGTTTCGTAGTTCACGAAGCTGAAGTCCACAAGCAAGTTCCGAACGCCGTCGTAGTCGAACAACTCCGAGAACTCGAACACTCGCCATCCCACCACCGAGATCGTCTCGTCCGCCTGGTACACCGTCGTCCATCCTTCGGGCTCCCAATAGCCTGAGGTGAACGTGTCAACGTCGGTATGCCTCAGTCGGATCGTCCACTTCTTCATGACCACGTTCGCGGCCGAAGCGATGTTGAGGGCCAACCACCGGATCGTGCCGGCACTGCCCAGTTCCTCGGCGGTGTAGATCACCTGCGCCCGCGATCCTGCATACTGGCCCAACACCGGGAAGCTCTGGGCGATAGCGCCTTCGCCTATGGCCAGATCCTCTCCAACGGCAAACGCCTTGAGCACCGCCGGATCGAACGGTTGGGGCACAGCACGTCCCGCCGCATCCGCCGCCAGAACCGTCACGCCGAAAGACCGATCCACCACCTTGGCAGACGTGACCGGCGCCCAGGCGTAGCCGGTTGGCGGCAGATCAACACCCATGTAGCCCAAGATGCGCGCCAACAGCATGTCGCGCTCCGCCTGAACGGCCACGTCGCGGAAGGAGAAGTTCATGAAGAACGCCTTGTAGCCATCGTCAACGCGGAAACAGCCGGTCCCGCTCGACTTCACGTCGCCCAGTCCGGACGCTGGATCATAGGCAAAGGAGGGATAGGCAGGCGCGGTCACATCGACCTCGAAACACCGATCCGGTAGATTCACCGTGAACGACATGCCGTCGCCGATCGGATCGCCGGCTACGCCGACCAGGCGGCTGAGGTTCACGGACGATGAGACGGGCGTTGCGTGGAGATAGTCCGTAAAGAGCTCCGTGTACCGGAGCGCATCGCCGTTTCGCTGGCCGGATATGACCAGGTTGCCGCCCGCATCCAGATAGTCGACGATCCGAAGTCGTTGGCTTTCCGTCAACTGGCCTGCATTGTAGTAGAATGACCAGATCACAACGCCGTCAAGATATCTGTCGAAGATCTCGGACGGGATCTCGCCGCGGACAAAGGGATTCCAGTAGTCAAAGGGAACGCCCAACGCCGCCAAGGCCGCACGGTATGCGTCCACCGCACCCTCGTAATCATTGTAGCCACCGTTCACCAACAACACCCGCGCCGACGGTGCGAAGGATATCGTCGTGAACCGCGTCGCATTGCGGTACGAGTAGCCGTTCCCCTGCGTGTCACTGGCCGTGACACTCACGTAGTAGTCTCGGGGCGTCGCGTCCGTCACCCACAGCGCGCCAAACACGCGATCGCCCGCCGCGCCATCGCCGTGGGCGCCATCGTCAAACATATTGACCGTCGCCACGGGGGTGTTCTTCGGACTCTCGAAGGTAACGCCCGCGGTAGCCACTCCGCTTCCGTCCTCGATAAGGGCCGTGATACCGATGGGGTTAGCCGGCACGACAAAACGGGCGCTGGGCGTCACGGCCGAGATGGCGGGGCCTTGATCATCTACCACCGCCGGGAACTCGAATGTGTCCGTCCAACGATGGCCGCGCGCGTCGCTAACGACCAGGTCCATGGAGACAACATGCCCGCCGGGTGTCAATGGCGACATCTTGATGTTGCCGGCCGTGCTCGAACTCTGAGCCGTTGCCGAAGGGTCGATATTGCCGAAGTTATACGAGAAATAGTAGTTGATCACGTACGCGTCGTTCGTCGACAGGCTGACTGTCACGTCCTCGGCCGCCTTCGACCCGTTGTTCACAAGCGTCAGCGCGAAGTAGCTGTAGATGTTCGGCGAGAGGTGCGGATTGTCGCGCAAGGTCACCGCGCTGAAACGCACCCACGGCTGCCCGCCGGTGGTGAAATCCGCCATCGACGGATACGTTGCGGCATCACCCAAGACGTCCGTCGCGGTGATGTCCACCGTGTAATCGTGAGGGGTGCTCGCCGTGGTCCAGGCGCCCGCATACACGCCGTCCGACAGAAGCCCGTCACCGTGTAGCCCGTCATCATATAGGTCGACCGAGGCCGCCACGCTCCCGTCCTCGGAGCGAATCCCGGCCACGACCGCAGCAACACCATCCGCGTCCGACACAAGACAGCCGATGACCACGCCCTGGCCCGGCGCGACCAACCACGGCTCGACCGTAACGTTGGATACGTTCGGCGGGATGTGCTGCAGCCGCTGCGTCAGGTCGGCAACGTATACCTCGCCGCCGCCGCCGTAGATGTTGGCGTGCACGCCCTTGGTCCCCAGCGCAACGAGATTACCCTTGACGTCAAGCTCCTGGGCCGAGCCCGGTGTGGCGATCTCGAAGATCGGTGACGCTGTCGCGGGACTGAAGACCACGAGCTCGGCCATGCTCCGATCGCCGCCCCAGTTGATGGACACGCCGAAAGTCCCACTATCATTGACCTTCACGGCGATCGGTATGAACTGCAGTTCGTGCGTCGGATCCGGATGCTGGATGTACGTGTGGCACAACTCCCCCGAATTGCCGTCGACGAGGTGATACCGAACTTCCGGCTCCTCGAAGGTGTACGATCGCGAATAGCCCATCACCAGCGCGCCGTTGTCGGCCACATCGAAATCGGATAGGGACGATCCCCCCAGGGCACACTGCCAGGTCTCCTCGTAGACGGTACCGTTCCATGCGTAGCCCACCAACGACGCTCCCGACGACCGAACCAAGCGATCGCCATTCCCGGATAAACGAATCCCTGCCCCGCTCCATTCGCGTCGGAAGCGTTCCACGTCGTGGTTCAGGTCGTACACCACGGTGTCCACGCCCTCCTGAATCACCGCCAGCGATCCGTCCGACGTCAGCTCAAGGACTTGCCGGAGATCCGCAAAGTCCACCGTCTTCACAACGGCGCCCGAGGCATCACGGACGTCCAGGTCTCCCCCGCTTGACATGACCAGCGCTCGACTCCCGTCATCCGACACGAGCAGGTCCGAGACGTTGTTCGGATAGTCCCATCGTTCGGAAACCTCGACCGTGGGCTCGGGCGTCGTTCGTTTCTCGAGATCCTCCATGCTCACCGATAGCCAGCCGCCGAAGATGACCGACTTGCGGCGGGCCACGTCGTACGCCATGCCGAAGTTGCTCCGTACGGTCGGCGCGTTCGCGGTGTCGACGTGACGCCAATCCGTGCCGTTCCATTCCCACGTCTGCTTGTGATACGAGGACGTACCCACGGACGTGTAGTTGGCCAGGAGAACCGCCACGCCGCGGTTTTCGTCAAACACCATATTCCACGTCCCCGGCCATACCTCGGGCGACGTGACCGGCACTCGCGGCGTCCAATCGACGCCGTCCCACACCCACGTCTCCATGGGCCATCCGGTCACGAGAACCGTCTCGTGGCGGAGGCTGTCGTATACCATCGCCGGAGAATAGCCGTAGTCGGGCGCAGTGCCGGTCTCTCGCTTGGCCCAATCGGTTCCGTCGTATTCCCAGGTGTCGTTCGTCCACCCCTCGTCAACGTATCCCCCGAACAAAACCGTCACGCCGCGTGCGGCGTCATAGGCCATCGCCTGGCTGAATCGAGGCTCCGGCGCGGTGAGGGTCGGCACGGCGTGCCAGTTCGTCCCATCCCACTCCCACGTGTCCGCCAGCGCGTCGTAGTCATAAATGTCCCCGCCAATGCCGCCGAACATCACGGTGACCTGGCGCCCGGCGTCGTAGGCCATAACCATGCGAAGCCGTTCCAAAGGCTGCGTCGAAGGATAGAACTGCGTCCAGTTGACTCCGTTCCAGATCCAGGTCGCGTCCGAGAAACCGTCCAGCTCCCACCGCCCGCCGAACAGCACCACCTGTCCGCGGGCCCGGTCATACGCCATGCTCTGCGCGCCGAGACGCGCCGGAGCCCGGCTCGGGGAGAGCTGATGCCAGCCCGTCGCATCGTACGTCCACGTGTCATCGCCTGAAGTGTGGGCGAAGGTCGCATAGGCCGGCTGCCCGTCGTGTGCCGACGCGAAAAGGCTGTTCGACGCCCCCTCGAGGTTGTACACCGGCACGCCCGATCCCGCCGTATCGAACAGCGTCAACCGGTTGTACCACTGGCCCGTGTAGAGGTAGTCGCCGCCATCCGCGAAGTTGACGAAACTCACCGGATTGCCGCCGGCCGGCTCTTCCGGCGTCCAGTAGAAGCGGACGTCGGATGGCAGGTAGTTGACGTACAACTTGTAGCGCCCCACCGTCGCCTCGCTCAAGATGCGCAGGTAATAGGTGCCGGTCTCGGGAATCACCCAAAAGGTGATCCTCGGTTCGCCATCCTCGGTGGTCACGCGTTCAAGCCGCTCAAGATTGCCATCGTAGAGCTCCAGGATCCCGTCCAAGCCGCTGTAGAACGTCAGGAACGAGTCGACATACACAAACAACCGCCGGCCCGCCTCACCCTCGAACCGAAACCAGTCCTCGTCCGGCAACGACGCCCCGAGTTGCATCGGATCGATGCCGGTCCGGCCGCCGACGCGGATCTGCTTGCGGGAGTCCTCCACGGTAATGGGAGTCGCCTGCGCAGGCACGTTGTTCGGCTCCATCGCATCCGGCTGCTCTTTGTTGAACGCAAATGGGAACCGCAGCACGCGCTCCGTGGAAGTGGCTTCCACATAGCCCCAGTAGGCGTACGGCGGGCCGGTCAGATTGGCCACCAGCGCATTGTCCACCGTCACCTGCATGTCCACCGTGGCGCTCTCGCCGGCTTCCAGATATACCGACGACGTGACGACCGTCGTGACCCCGGCCGGAAGACTGCTCTCGTCAACGGCGAACTCGTATGTCACCGCACTGCCGCCGACGTTCCTCACCGTCAACGCGCGCTGTGCCGTCCAGACACTGAGCGTCAAGTCGTCAAATCCGAAGTTGATGGCCGGGGGATCGACCAGCAGATCCGTCTGCGCCGCCGCAAAGACATCTACGAGCCCAGCCCCTTGCGCCAACGCATCCAGCCCCATATCAACGGCCGTACCCATCAGCGCCGACTTGATCGCCCGAGGCGTCCAGTCCGGATGCAGCTCGAGCAGCAGGGCGGCCGCACCTGAGATGTGCGGACAGGCCATGGACGTGCCCGATCGCGCGATGGTCCCCTCGCCCAAGTCCAGCGAGACGATGCTGACACCCGGCGCGCAGATCTCCGGCTTGATGTCCGACGTGAAGATGACCGGCCCTCGCGAACTGAAGTCTGCAACATCGTCATACGCTTCGGCCGCACCCACCGCGATACCCTCGCGCGCGCACCCCGGCGAACCGATCGTTTCGTAGAAGCCCGTGTTGCCGGCCGAGAGAACGCACACCACGCCCAACGCGACGGCGTTATCGATCGCCTGACACGGCGGATCGGTGGGATCCCCCGGCGCCCCAAGACTAAGACTGATGACGTCGAGTGCGTCGTCCGTGGCGGGATCCCCGTCGGGATCCGTGGCCCACTCGATACCGGCCACCACATCGGACCACTCCCCGCTGCCGCTGGAGTCCAACACTTTCAAGGCCATCAGGCTGGCGCCGCGCGCGACCCCTTTCAGGATGCCGTTCGCCGCCACGATACCCGCGCAGTGCGTGCCGTGGCCGTGGTCGTCCATCGGATCCTCGTCATCATTACGGAAATCGTAGCCGCCGATGACCTTGTAGCCCGGGCCATAGCCGCCGCCCAGATCCGGATGGGTATAGTCGATTCCGGTATCGATGATACCCACCACAACGCCTTCGCCGGTTGCGCCCAAGTCATTCCACACCCGGTCGGCATGGATTCGGGGCACACTGGCATTAAGATGAACCTGCACCTCCGCATCGCGAAACACGTTCTTCACATAGTCAAGTCGGCGGACCTCTTCTACTTCACGGTCCGTCAGTGAAACCGCGACTCCGTTGAACACCCGTACGTAGCTATGGCGGGATTCGACACCGCGCTTGGCCGCGCCGGATTCGTCCAAGATGGCCGCCAAGTCGGCCCGGAAGTGATCGTGATCGGCCTGGACGGCCGCGGCCGCGTCTCGGATCGCCTTGGCCGATCCCTGCCCCGCGCGCGCCAACGGCTCGCTGACGAACTGAACGAGCCGGCGCTCCCGCACGCCGTGACGGCCCGCGCCGCGCTCGATGACATCACGGACATCGGCCATATCGTCGACCGGTCGGCCGTCGCGCAGGACAGCCTCCGGGCCGACGCCGGGCTCAACGTAGGTGAGAACCGCGCCGCTATCATCCACGAACGAGGCTTGCTGGCCCCATGCGCCACCGAGAGCGCCCACCAAAACAAGCGCCCAACACACGAACCGAATCCGCCGCGTCCCGCGGACCGCATAGCGCTTCATTGGAATCCACTGACCCTTCACAAGGCGTTCTCCGCTCGGTTGGGCCGGTTGCTGTCCGATGGACGTCTGGGCGCCCTACCAGAGAAACAATCCGCCGCCCCAAAGTATGTCACTCAGGCCACGCCCACTCAAGAAATCGCCATCGCGGTACACGGGGACGGCATGGCATAATGCTTGCCCGAACGCAGGAGCAGCCCGGCGGCAGACGGCCGCGAACGCAAAAGGGGTTCACCCCCAAGGAATGATGCCCATGACTCCCGGTGCCGACTGGAGGACGGTGCGCGGCGTCGTGTTCGACATTCAGCGTATGTCGATCCACGACGGGCCGGGCATACGCACCACCGTCTTCCTGAAGGGCTGCCCGCTCCAGTGCCGCTGGTGCCATAATCCCGAGGGACGCGACGGGCGGCCCCAACTCGCCTTCACACCGTCGCTCTGCATCGGTTGCGGCTACTGTTTCGCTCAATGTCCCGAGGACGCTCACATCAACATCGACGGCGAGCACCGGCTCTTGCGCGACCGCTGCCGCGCCTGTTTTGCGTGCGCCAATGAGTGCTACGCCAAGGCCCTCGAAGTCATCGGCAACGAGTGTTCCGCCGTCGAGGTCATGGACGAAGTCGTGCGCGACAAGCCCTTCTACGATGAATCCGGAGGCGGCATGACCTTGAGCGGCGGCGAGCCATTGGCCCAGCCGGCCTTCGCCACGGCCCTACTCGAAGGCGCCCGCGCCGCGGGCCTCCACACCTGCGTCGAGACCTGCGGTTTCGTGCCCCCGGAAGTCCTCGATCGCCTGGACGGACTCGTCGACTTGTTCCTCTTTGACCTCAAGGAAACCGACCCGGAACGCCATCGCACGCTCACCGGCGTAGACAGTGCCCTCATCCTCAGCAACTTGCGGATGATCGACGCGGCCGGCGCCCCCCTCTTGCTCCGGTGCCCCATCGTTCCCGGCGCCAACCTCCGCGACGACCATCTCCAAGGGATCGTCGACGTCGCCGGCGCCCTCCGCCACTGCCGCGGCGTCCACCTCATGGCCCACCACCGCCTCGGGGAGTCCAAACGCGCACGCCTAGGCCTGCCGGAGCCTAAGGATTCGTTCCGCGATATGCCTCGCGACGAGGCCCTCGCCCTCGTTCAGCGTCTGGGCGAACTCGGCTTGGAGAACGCCGAATTGGGTTGATATCGCCCCCCAAGCACGCCTGTCTCAGAACTCGAACGGAATGCCCGCGTGCTGCACGGAAACGTTCGCGCACCCCTCGGCCTCGAGGCCGCTCTTCAGCGCGGAGATGGCCGTCGTTTCGCCGTGTACCAGCAGCACACGCTCAGCCCGACTCTTGAAACGCTTGCCGAAGGCCAACAACTCGGATCGGCCGGCATGAGCACTCAAGGCGTTCAGCGTCTTCACCTCCGCATTCAGCGCATGCTTGATACCGAAGATCCTGACCTCTTTGCTCCGCTCGACGATCTGCCGGCCCAAGGTGTTCTTCGCCTGGAACCCCACGATCAGCACCGTATTGCGCTTGTCCTCGATGTTGTTGCGCAGGTGATGCAGAATGCGGCCGTATTCGCACATGCCGGCCGCCGAGATGATGAGCATCGGCTCGTGCCGTTCGTTGAGCTCCATCGACTCTTCCTGATTCCGGATGTATCGAATGCGTTTGAGCTGGAACGGATCGCCGGTGCGTTCCATGAGCCGCTTCATCTCGTCATCGAAAAGATCCGTATGCAGTCGAAACACCTCCGTGATGTTCACCGTCAACGGGCTGTCCACGTACACGGGAATGTCCGGAATGCGATTGGCCATCTCGAGCCGCTTGAGCGCATACACCAGCTCTTGCGCGCGCTCGAGGGCGAAACTCGGCACGATCACCTTGCCGCCGCGCTCGTACGTGCGCGTGATCACATCCGCCAACTTCGCGTCCAAGGTCTCGATCGGGTCGTGATCGCGATCGCCATACGTACTCTCCATCACAACCACATCCGCGTCGTCCGGCTCCCACGGATCCGCCAGGATCGGCATGTTCTTCCGCCCAATATCGCCACTGTAGAGAAAGCGCTTTCTCGAACCGTTGTCCCGGCATTCCGCCAGCACCATCGCCGACCCCAACACATGCCCCGCATCCTTGAACGTGACCCGGACGCCCCCCGCGATCTCCATCGGCATGTCATACGGCACACAGATGAAACGACGGGTCACCGCGCGCGCATCCTCCTCGTCGTACAGCGGCGGCACGAACGACATATGCTTCTTCGACAACCACTTCGCATCGCGCTCCTGAATCCGCGCGCTATCCAACAACATCACCGCGCACAGGTCCCGCGTTGCCGGTGTCGCGTAGATAGGGCCCTGATATCCATAGCGCGTCAACATCGGCAACGTGCCGCTGTGGTCGATGTGCGCGTGACTCAGCACCACGGCATTGATCTCGTCGGCCGAGAAGAAGCGTTGGCGGTTCTTCTCGGCGGCCTCGGCCCGCTTTCCCTGGAACAACCCGCAGTCAAACAGGATCTTCCGACCGTTCACCTCGAGAAGGTGTTTGCTCCCCGTCACTTCTTCCGCGGCGCCATACGTCGTGATCCGCATATCGACTCACTCCTCAACTACGTCCGCCAACACCGGGCATGCCCCCTAGAGTACTCGCCCGGCGTGCCGCTCCGCAATCCGCAATGCCTTCCCCGGCCATTCAGCATGCACCTCTCCGGAACTCGTCCGCAGCCCGTCCCTACCCATTCCGCCGGCAATTCGACCCTTGGCGGAGGATACACGAGTGAACGCTGCCCGACGTGCGGACACATGGGCGCCGACAGTCACGGCAACTTCTGTTCCTATTGCGGCGCCCGCCTGTTCCGCGCGTAGCGCGGCCCGCTACAAATCCTCGATGCGAATGTTGCGGAAGCGAACGACGGCCTTCTCGTCGTGGTTCTGGAGGCCGATATAGCCGCGCGTGGCACGGTCGATCTCGGTATCGACCACGATCTCGCCGTTCATCTCGACCGTCGCCCGCGCTCCCTTCGCGGTGATCGTCACCGTGTTCCACTGACCGGCCGGGCGCACGAGATTCTTGGTCGGCGCAATGACGTCGTAGAGCGCGCTTGGCCCGCCTTTCGAGGGCGGCGTGCCGGGCGCATCGTAGATCTGCATCTCGTAGCCGGTGAACGCGGGATTCTTCTCGAGGGCCGAGCGGAAGAAGACGCCGCTGTTGCCGCCCTCGCTGATCATGTACTGGAGTTCGAGGCGGAAATCGCCGTACTCCCTCGCCGTACGCAGCCACGAGCCTGTCGTCTCCGGATTCGTCGACCAGTCACAACCATTGCGCCCCACCAGAACGCCGTCGTCGACACTCCACTCTCCGCCGTGGACCAGTTCCCATCCGGTTAGATCGCGGCCATTGAAGATAGGGAGGCGCCGCGCCTCCTCATCGCGGATCCGTAGCAGGAGGTCGCGCGTCTTGCGAATGGCGTCCGGTTCGGTCTCCGGACTGCCCATGCCGGTTTCGATGCCGACATAACCGGTGTATCCGCCATCACGGACAATGCGCATCATCCGGAAATAGTCCGTCTCGGCCACGAGGCCGTCGTCCGTGAATCGCGAGGCCTTGGCGCTCACCGCCTTGGCATAGGGCATCATCGCCTCGACGGCGTCGTAGCGATTGACCTCGTCCGGAAAGTTCCCGAAGTCCGGCAACGCGCCGAAGTTCGGCTTGGCCACCTCGTTGAACACGCCGATAAGCCAGTCGGGATTCGACGACGGCCCGCCGTGGTTCTCGATGGTCAGGTTCAGGCCGGCCTTGGCGGCGTAATCGGCCAACTCGGCGCAACTCGCCGCGATCCGCTTCTTGAGTTCCTCGTCTGTCCCGTCTCCGCGCGCGTTCACGCGCACCGTCGAGCAGCCGAGGAACGCCGCCGCATCGATCCAGGGCAACGTCCGGTCGATGGATTTCCGCCGCACGGTATCCCGCTCGGCGCCCAGCGGCCCGTTCGTGTCCAGCATGATCAGGTGTATGCGAACGCCTTCGTCCTCGGCGCGCCGCTTCAGCTCGCCCAGATACGCGTCATCCTTCGCCTTACCGGCAAGGAACTGGTCAACGAGTTCCACGCAGTCGATGCCGTAATCGCGTCTGGCCACCACCGGGAAATCCAGGTTATCGACTGCGCCCGCCCGCAGACTATTGTTCAGCGACCACTCCGCCAACGAGATCCGGAACGGCGCTTCCGATTCCTCCGCGTGCACACGCCCCAGCGGCCGGATTCCACTGCCCAAACCGCACACCGCGCCGGCACCCAACAACAGGAATGTCCGTCGATTCATGACTGTCTTTTCTCCGCAAGGTTTAGGCTTCTCATCCAGGACCGCCGACCAGGAATCGCCATCAGGCGCAATCCCCAGCCGGAGGCCGACTCTTGCCAGAAACCATCTGAACCAGTCCCACCATACGCGCGCCAGCCCGAGGACTTCATCCTTGGACAACACAGGCTCGCCTCCAGCGAAATCCCCCAAGTACACCATTGTCCGATCCCTTCGAATTCCTTCGTGCGAACGCCCTACTCGTAGTGCGTCCACATGCGCAGGACCTTGACTGTGTGAGGCTCTTCGAGGACCTGGTAGACGAGTCGATGCTGGATATTGATGCGGCGCGAGTAGGCGCCGGCGAGATCGCCAACTAGCTTCTCAAAGGGCGGTGGAATCTGGAACGGGTTCTCGGTGATTACCGCCAGAAGCCTCTCTGCGTTGGCGCGCAGCCCGGCCCCATCGAGCTTGCGCGCGTCCTTCTGGGCTTGCTTCGTGAAAACAACCCGCCAACTCACCAGCCCGGATCCTCGGAGCAATCTTCGATGGCCGTCGTCATACCGTCACGGATAGAATCGCGCATGCCAGCAATGGAGAGGAGGTGGAGCGTTTCCTGAATGGCGCGCCAATCCTCCTCAGCGACCAACACGGCGACATCGCCTTCCCCAAGGATCTGCACAGGTTCGTGCGACTGGGCAACCTGCCCAATCAAACGAGACAGGTCTTCGCCTGCCTTGTCACTCGGGATTGACGTCATGGCTTCACCTCATCACAGCCGCTTCACGCCGTACACGGTGATTCTAACTCAAGACTACCACGGCCGCAAATGCGAAGTCTCATCCCTCAAATCGCTCGCTTTCTCTGCAATGAAGATCATCTCCGGCGAATTGTCCCCGAACGCCGACTCGTCGTAGTTGCCGAACACGTCGACGACGCGGAAACCCGTCCTCTCCAGGAGATGCTCGACCTCGTACCGGAAGAAGTATCGGAAGGGAAAGCCCTGGACGAGTCTCTCCTCGCGACCGTCGGGATGGGTCACGTAGTAGATCATCTCGGCATCATTGTACTGCTCGGCAGGATGCAGGCCGGCGAACCGATGCGTCCGCTTCAGCACCCGGCCGCCTGGAAGCCCGACGCCGGAGAAATCCTCGATCTCCTTCAAGCAATCGGGACTGCACAGATACCGCATGTTGACCTGGAACAGATCGACAATCAACCTGCCACCAACCTCGAGGTGACGGTTCACACAACCCAGACAGGCCATCTGGTCGTCGGTACACACCACGTGCTGAAATGCACGGAAAGGTATCGTGATAAGGGCGTAGGTCTCACCCTGGTCAAAGTCCACCATATTGCCGAGAACAAGCCGCGTGCGCCCCTTGACATCCTGCGGCTTCTGGTCGAGTTTCTCTCGGCACCTGGCCAGCATGGAATCGGATAGGTCGAGACCAACAACGCGGCAACCGGCCTCGGCCATGGGCAAGAGGATTCGGCCCGTACCGCACCCCAGCTCCAGCGTCGATCCCTCGGCCAACTGAGCTTGACGAATGTAGAAGTCCACATCGCCGCGCTTCACGTAGACCGGAACGCAGTCGTAGAACTCCGCGAACTCCGGTCGGTCGTTATATCCGCTAAACGTATCCACGTTTCACTCCAAACGCCGGTTGAAGGCGTCAGTCCGTTCTTCGTTACTCGGCTTCAGGCTGAAGCGGTTTCCTGGCCTCCCAGTAGTCAAGCCGCTGGCCCTCGCCAACGTCAATGAAGGCCTCGTGCAGGATTTCGTAGCCAAGGACCTCGTAGAACCTCCTCGACGGCAACGACACGCTCAGAGCCACGTGATCGCGGCCTGCCGCGGCCGCACGCCGCTCGAGCTCGCCCATGATGGCCCGGCCGATACCACCGCCCTGCAGTTCCGGTTCGACGAAAACACCATAGATCTCGTGATCGACCAGGGCGCCCGTGCCGATCACCGCGCCATCGCGCTCGACTACAAGAATCGTGCCCTTCCTGGAACGTTCGAGAATGCCTTCGCGCGAATGGAATCGTTTGAAGAACTCGACCGCCCTCGGCGGATACGCCCGCGTGTAGCACGCGTCAATCGTACGGTGGATCAACGCCACCACGATGTCCACGTCGCCGTCACAGAACTCACGAATACACAGGGCCTCACATTTGGCCATACTGCAGACTTTCGCTCCCACCGGCCCATCACGTCTGCATTCCCACGGGGGACCGTGGGAACGAGGAATGAGTCAAGTTCGTTGCCATCTCCTCCTACCTCCCCGATACCACTGAGGCCCGTTTCCCCTCGTTCCCACGGTCCCCCGTGGGAATGCATATCTACCACTCCAAGCACACATCAAGAAGACCGCCCAATCCGGCGTAGTTCCGAGCACTGGAATAGCGCCAGTGTTCCGGAACTTCGACATAGCCGCGCGCGACCGGATTGTTGTGGATGTACTCGACTTTCTGCTGCATCATCTTATCCCCCGTGATTATCTCCGGATGAACCCCCTCTTGCCAGAACTGACGCTCCCGATCACGTTTGTGCGCCTTTCGATGGAACGCCAACTGGTCAAGAATCGTCCGAATTCGGCGCTCCTCCAGGAAGGCAAGTAGCTGTTTCGCCGTATAGGATTTGAACCTCCCGATGTCTCGATCCAATTGGGCGCTCTGAGCAATGAGATGCATATGATTCTCGAGGATAACGTAGGCGTACAAGGTAAACCCGTCCCTTAACAGGTAGCGCAAAGAGTCCAAGAGAATCTCTACCGTTTCGGGCCGCGTGAACACTGGTATCCAGTGCAGCACCGTGCAGGTCATGAAGTGAGGCTGCGTTACATCGATAAAACGGTATCGACTTCTACCCATCGCCGCGCTCCGCCTGCATTCCCACGGGGGACCGTGGGAACGAGGAGATTGTGGGAATTTCGCGGCATGCAGGCATCACGATCACCGATCCTCACTTGTCTCGTTGCTTCATATGCGCCTCGAACTCCGGCGTCAGCGCCTCGACTTGGACAAGTTTCAGCGTGGCCGACTTCTCGAGCTTGGCCTTCGCTATGTTCTTTTCTCTCTCGCTCCGAACAACCGCCCAGCCGACCCAGCCGCTCGATTTCTGGTCCGCGATGAAATCTTTGGCTCGGACCTTGAACGAGAGCTGCGCGTTAAGCTCGGCCAGGAGCGCCGATTCGCTGTCGGGCTTGAAGTCGCCCTGAGCGGCCACGCACAAAACAGACGCCGACGTTGAGGATGAATCGGATGAGGTATCCGAAGCGCCACATCCGACGAGCCAACACCCAAGCATCACAACGAGACACAACGCGTACTTCATACGATTCCTTTCACTCAATCGCCGTCAGAGGGCCCATGACATAGAACAATGCCATCACCGTGTGCACAATCGGGATCAGCGTGAGGAACGCCCGCCACTGCTTCGCCGCCTGGAACTTCCTGATAACCTTGAGCCCGTAGAGCACAAGACACGGCAACGCTGCGACACCAAGCGACCATGCCACGGAACGCATGTAGTCAACGGTAGTCCAACGGAACATCGCGTGCGTCAGAACAGGTGCGTTGAAAAAGACCGTTCCGCCCAACACCACATAGACGCACAGGAATACCTTCCCACGTCTTCCTACCATCTTTGCCGGTTCCGTTTCGTCCGCTCTCTTCCTGCGGCGGAAGTAGCGCACAGAGGCGGCCGTTGACGCGAGGAAGAACAGGGCGATAGGCCAGTCGTAGTAGACCAACTGGAATCTCCGCACAATGATCTCCCCCCAGAGATTGTCGAGTCCGATCAACTCCATGGCCGGCCAAAGAAACGAGTCATAGAAGTCCACCGTTCTCCTCCCGACCTGCGCTTACTCCTCGTTGCCTCGGTCACAGTCCCGACTTCCCGGTTAGCGTATCACACGCCCCTTCGGTGTGCAATGCCCGGAACTCGCCTCCTCTCCGTGCTCTCGGGAGGGAAGAGAGAGCCAATCAGAGCCCCCGGTCGCTCTTGGGAAGGAGAACGGGGATGATCGCGATGTTGGATCCGTCCGGACAGACGATTCTTGGGTCTCCCTCAGGTATAATGCCGAGGCAGAACCGGCACGCGATGGGAGGAACGGCGACATGGCATACAGTGGCGTAATGGATGACGTCCGGCGGGCCGTGGCAATGGAACGACCGAAGCGATTGCCCACGTTCATCTGTAGCGAAGAGATGGACGTACGCGTCTGCGGCAGCCGGTACGACCGATACAACGCCGATGCCCGCGAGATGGCCCGCGTCCAGATCGAGGCCGTTGAGCGCTTCGACTACGACTGGGCGTGGTTGCAGGTCGATGACTGCATCGAGTTCGAGCCCCTCGGCGTCGGCGTGAAGGGCAACGGCGATATCCTGCCGGCCACGTGCGGCTACCTTACGCCGACGCAGGACTCGCTCGATGCGCTACGGCACCACGGCTACCACGTCGAAGGCCGGATGGAGGTCCTGCTCGACGCGATCCGTGCCGTCAAGGACTACTTCGGCGACGCCGTCTGCGTCACGGGCCGTACCGCCGCGCCTTTCAGCGCTGCCACGCTCGCGTTCGGTATGGATACCATCTTGACCATGCCGTTCATAGACCCCGAGTTCCTCGAAGAGTCCTTGCGCTTCTTCGAGGAGTACCAAACCGCTTTCGGCCTAAGCCAGATCGGGGCGGGCGCAGACGCCCTGTGGTTTGGCGATTGCAGCGCCTCCGGCCACCTGATCAGTCCTCAAATCTACCGGGATTTCGCCATGGAACCGGCCCGTCGCGTGTGTGAACGCTACAAGGCGGCAGGCGCTGTCGTCATCTATCATGCCAGCGAGGAGCTTCCGGCCATGGTCGACCTCCAGGCCGACGTCGGCTTCTCGATACTCAGCGTAGGCCCCGGCATCAGCATCGAGGAGGCGCGGCGGATAGTCGATGGCCGCGTTTGCCTGTCCGGCAACGTCGATCCGCTGGCCGTGCTCGCCCGCGGCACGTCGGATGAGGTGAAGAAAGAGGTCGAGCGGGTTGTTCGAAATGTGAGCATACACGGAGGTCACGTAATGAACTCCGGCGAGATGGTACCTCGCGAGACGCCCGAGGAGAACGTGCGAGCCTTTGTCGAAACGACGCGGAACGCGTGGGAGTCTCTGCGAGGCAAGAGCGATTAGGAGCTGACTTCAGCGAAGTCGGCTTGATGGCAGGACGAATAGGAGGGAGAAAGTCATGGGTCAGAAGACGTTGGGTGTACTCGTCCACGGCGCAGGTTGGGTGGCCGGCGAACACATCAAGGCATTTGCGGCCAATCCGCACACCGAGGTGGTCGCGATCTCCAGCCGCAAGCTGAGCAGTTGCGAGCGGAAGGCGGCGGAGGCCGGTCTCGACAAGGTGGCGCTCTACACGAACTACGAGAAGGCGTTGGCGCACGAGGGCGTCGATATCGTGTCGGTGTGTACGCCGCAACACCTCCACGCCGAGAACACCATTGCGGCCGCCGAAGCCGGCAAGAACATCGTCATCGAGAAGCCCATCGCCAACAGCCCGGCCGAGATGCGCGCCATGCTTGAGGCCGTCCAGCGGGCCGGCGTCAAGACCATCGTCAGCTTCGTGCTGCGGTGGAATCCGCTTTTCGAAACCATCAAGGCCATGGTCGAGGACGACGCGGTGGGCAATGTCTACTGCGTCGAGACCGATTACCAGCACGACATCGCAAGTTGGTGGAGCGGCTTCGAGGAGGCGCGCACGAAGGAGAAGGGCGTGAGCGCCATGCTCACGGGCGGTTGCCATGCCCTGGATGCTGCGCGCTGGTTCGCGGCGCAGGGGCGTTACAAGGCCGCGACGCCTGTCGAGATCTTTGCCTATGCCGGCGGATGGCGGAAGGGCAGGGACATCGAGTACAACTACTTCTCGAACTCGTTTCAGAAAGCGCCGCCCCTCGAGTACGACGATCTCGAGATCGTCCTGATCCGATTCGACAACGGCGCGCTCGGCAAGGTTTCCGTCAACTACGGCTGCGTCATGCCGTACGCATTTCCCGTCGAGATCTTCGGCGATCGCGGCACTATCAAGGATAACCGAGTCTGGTCGCAGAAGTTCCCAGGACAGAAGGCTTGGGTTGAGATTCCAACCATACTCCCGGTTAGCGCCGACGTGTCCCATCATCCCTTCCAAGGCCAAATGGACCATTTCGTCGACTGCATCCGGAACGGCCGCGAGTCGCACTGCAATCTCGAGGATGCCGTCAAGACGCACGAGATTGTCTTCGCGGCACAGGAGTCCTACGCGACGAAACGGCCGGTGAGTCTGCCGCTGCCGCGTCCGTAGGCCGTGCTATACTCCGGCGCGGTATGGAACGCCTTGCCAAGGATAGGGGGGAAGGCCGCAATTCCCTCAGCGACGGACTCGTCGTCGCACTCATTATCGTGGCGTTGGCCGGCATCGAGCCACTGACGCACGGCTGGATCGCCGCGCATCCGCCGGCCGGAACCGTGGCCACGGGCGCGCATACCGGCGACAGCGCCCACCACCTCGTCTGCATGCGTATGTTCGACACGGGATTTCTGTCGCCCTATGCCACGTGCCGCGCGGAACACGGAGATCGCTACTTCGGCTACTTCGCATTGCCATTCTTCCTGCTGTACGGCGTCGTCGGTCTCGTGGCCCGCGTGATCGGCGCGGATCCGTTCCTGTTCCTCGGTGTGGCCAACGGTGTCGGTGGCGCGCTGTACCTCTTGGCTGTGTATTCCTTTCTCCGTGCGGTGGCGCCCCGGCTGGCCTATCGCTCGTTCCTCTTCTTCACGCTCGGCGGCGGCCTGGGCGGCATCCTGTTCGTGGTGACGGGCATCCTCGGCTTGCACAATGCGCCGAGGTTCGAGGCGCTCTTCACGCGTTACGCGCACTACGAGCTGATCGAGGGCCCGCACCTTGCGCCGGCACTGGTGATGACTCGGCTCTACTACACGCTGCCCCTGGCCCTGGGTTATGGGGCGCTCGCCCTATTCGTTCGCAGGTGGCGTGGGCATCCGGCCTCTCGCGGGCGATGCCCGGACTATGGAGTGGCCGCGCTGCTGTTCGCGGTGTCAACGTTCATCAACGTGCGGCTCGGACCCGCCTTCTTTGCCGTCGGCGCGCTATGGGTCGTAGCGCGTCGTGAGTGGACGTCGGCACGCAAGGCGCAAGCGATAGCCTATCTCGCGGTACCGGTGGCCGTCGGCGCAGCCGTAGCCGCCTGGTTCATCGGCACGAGTCCCATGTACCGCGCCAATCTGGTCGAAACCGTGCGCATGGCCATGTGGCTGTCGCCGTTTGTCAGCGCGACGGTGTTCTACTGGCTGATCGTGCCGTGCGAGACCCGCCGCGCCATCGCCCCGTTGCCGCGCTGGCTCCGCGTTGCAGCCGGCGGCTGTGCCGGATACCTCGGCCTGTTCGGCATCCTCTACGTGGCGTACCAGGTCTACTATGGCAACGTGTGGCGATGTCTCGACGTCACCGTGGCCGTGCGCATGTGCGACTGGGCGCTCATCGGCGTTCCGCTCGGCGCGTTGGCGGCCGCTGTACGCGCCAAGGCTTCGGTCGAGGACGCGCGCGACGACGCGGACTTGGGTTGGGCGGCGCTCTGGCTGGTTCTGTTCTTGGCCGTGGCGGTCTCTGCTATCGGCCAGGGCTGGTTCATGCGCTTCACGCCGCAGCGGTTCATGGTGTTTCTGGGCGTGCCCATCGCGCTTCTGGCGGCGCAGGGAAGCCTACGTATCGAGGCGCGGCGGCCGGGCCTGGCACGCGCGTTCGTGACGGTGGTCGTCCTATGCGGCGCATGCTCGACGGCGGTGGCCGCGCTCTGTTTCCAGGGACCGCTCGGCCGGAAACCGGGCGAGGGTCCCTTCGCGTATCTCCACTACGAGGTGATGACGCCTGAGGACGCCGCCTTGCTCGACCTCCTCGAACCGGATAGTAGGGTTCTCACGCCGCCGTGGTCGCCGATTGCCTTCGGCGAGATCGTCGCGCTACGGCCCGGCATGCACGTGGTGGGTGGCCCCGGCGCGATGAACATCGGCGATCAGCCTTTCGGCGAGATTCAAGGCGGCGTCAGCCGGTTTTTCGACGAGGCGGCCTCGGATGAGGAAAGGCGCGCGTTCGCCGTGCAATGGTGCGTCGACTGCGTGTATTGTCCTGACACGTGTCCGGTGAGTGCAACGCTCCTCGCCGACCTTCGGCAAGCCGCGTGGCTGGACGAGGTCGCCGCCCGCGGCCGGGGCGTGGTATTCCAAGTGAGGCCATGATGACGACAAAACGAAATGGCGACAGTCTGCGTTTCTTCGCGCCGTGGTGGGCATGGGCGATCATCCTCGCCATGGGCGGCCTCCAACTGCTGGCCCATTGCTGGACGGCGCTGTGGCCGCCGGACGGCCTGGTGTGGACCGGCCTGCACATCCCCGACAGCGCGATCTTCCTCTACTCGATGCGGATGTTCCGGACAGGCTTCGAGTCGCTGTACGCGACGTGTCACGCGGTCCACGGCGATCACTACTTCGGCTACTTCCCGCTGCCGTACCTCTGGCTCTATGGCCTGCTCGGTCTCGTGGCGCAGGTGTTGCACGTCGGCGACTACGTGGTGTACGCCAGCGCCACGGCCGCCTCGGTATGCGTATTCCTTGCGGCGGTGTACGCCTTCCTGCGCCGCGCTCTGCGCGAACACGCGGATACCGCGTTTCTCCTGTTCGCCCTCAGCGGCGGCCTAGGCGGCGTCGTGTGGCTGGCTGCTGTAGTCCTGGGACTCAATGTCGAGTTCATGTCCTACCTCCGCCGCTTTGCCATCTGCGAACTCATGGAAGGCACAAACGTGCTGCCCATGACCTTCTATCCGCGCTTGTACTACACGCTTCCGCTGGCCGCATGCCTTGTGGCCGTGACGTTGGTTATGCGATTCCTCGACGGCCACACGCGGCGTCGGCTCATGGCCCTCGCATTGCTGTTGGTGCTGGCCGGCAGCGTCATCAACGCGCGTTGCGGCGTATTCCTGTGGCTTGTTTTGGCGCTGTACTTGTGGAGCGGTACCACGGCGCCGATGCGGCAACGGGCGATGTTGGGTGGGGTGATGGCGTTGCCGGTCCTGGCAGGATGCTTGGTCACGCGCGCACTGCTACAAACGAATCCGGCCACGCTCGAGAACATGTTGACCGTGGCCAACATGGCCATTTGGTTCTCGCCGCTGGTTTGTGTCATGTTCGTGCATTTGTTTGTCGCCGGACCTGAGCTCTGGCGCCGTAGACGCGGCCTCGATGGCTGGGCGCGTGTGTGTGCCTATGGCGCGCTAGGCTATCTTGCAGCCTTCTCGGTGCTATTTCTGGCGTACCAGGCCTACTACGGCAATCTGTTGACCGGCCGCGATGCCGCCGTCGCAACGGTCGTTTCCGATCCGGCCTTGCTCGGCGCAGTGGTCGGAGCCCTATTCGCTCTGAGGCGGCGTGGTGCAACCGCGGAACGAGATCCCTACGGTTGGATCATCCTGTGGCTGCTTGCCTTCGTCACGCTCGGCATATCCGCTTTCGGACAGGGGTGGTTTCTTCGCTTCGGCCCGCACCGGCTCCAAGTGCTCATCTGGTTGCCGCTCTGCATGGTGTCCGCCCTCGGCCTCGCGCGGCTGCGCAGCCGGTGGACAATGGCCGCAAAGGTGTGCACGGCCATCCTGATCGGTTGTGGCGTGTGTTCGATTGCCGCAGGATTCCTTTGTTTCCAAACGCCGATCGTGCACGTCTCGGAAGACTGGTGGTATCCGAGTCTTCACGCTGAAGTGATGATGGAAACCGACGCGCGCGTTATCGACGCTATCGGTGAAGGTCGAGTCTTGGCTCCCAAAGAGGCGAGCGATGCGGTAGTGTTCCGGAAAGGCAATCCCGTGGTCTATGGCGTCGGTTCGTTCAACCTCGCGGACGAGGCGGAGATGTTGCTCCGGGGCGAGGTCGACGCCTTCCTGATGCCTGACGTGTCCGAGGACGAGCGTAGGCGCGTCGCGGAGCGCCTGTGCGCAGATTACGTGTTCTATCCGGATTGGTTTCCGCTGGACGGACGCATCGCGGAACTGCGGGCGTATCCGTGGCTCGATGAAGTGGCTCACGAAGGGAACGCGGTCCTGTTCCGCGTCAAGAAGGACGAGCTACGTGGCACCGAGTGATGCCAACAGCCCACCGGACGTAACCGTCGCTGTCTTGACGCTCAATGGCGGCGCCGCATTGACGCGGTTCGTGGAGGCGGTGCAAACGCAGGCGACGGAGCGTTCGGTTGAGATCCTGGCCGTGGACTCCGGCTCAACGGACGGCATGCCTGATGCTCTGGCCGCGAAGGGCGTCCGCGTCGTGCCGCTCGATGTGCGTCCTTTCGATTTCGGCTTGGCGCGCGATGCGGCTTTCGAGCAGGCCCGCGGCCGGATCGTTGTTAGCCTATCGCAGGATGCCGTGCCGGCCCACGAGCGCTGGCTAGACAACCTCGTTGCGCCGCTGGACGAGCCGGGTGTCGGCGCGTCGTGCGGGCGCTCGATACCGGATCCGGAGCGTGGCACGGCGCAGTTTCCGTGGGAGGCGAACGGATACTTCTACTTCACGCGCGAGATTCAGCGCTTCGTGAAGCAATACGGACGCGGTCTGTCGAACGCGAATTCGGCGATTCCGCGAGAGGTCTGGGCGAAACTGCGCTTCGGCGCGCAGCCCATCGGCGAGGATTTCCGATTTCAGATCAAGCTCTGCGAGGCTGGTCTCCGCATCGCCTTTCCGAGCGACGCCGAGGTGCTCCATCATCACGACTACACCTTCGGCGCGCTCGTCAAGCGTTGCCGAAACGAAGGCTTGGGCCTGCGCGATATGGGCGTGCCCTATCCCGAATGCGACTTGCTCGCCGATCTCATCTCGCCGCGCAAGTACATCGTCTGGGCGCGCGATCTCCTTCGCGGGCGATTGCGGACGGCCGCCGCGCTCGCGTTTCCCATCGTCCGGCCGATGGCCGTGTACGCTGGCGCGCGGTTTGGTCGGAGGCTGATACCGTGAACCGTGTGCGCGACTACTATGCCGAAAATCCGCTGATGGTCAGCTCGCCGTTCGGCGGCGTCGACGGCCTCAACCATGGCCTTGTTGACGAGGTCTTCGGCCGCTTGGGCATCAATGTGGCCGCGCGGCGTGTCCTTGATGTCGGCTGCGGACGCGGATTCATGGCCGAATACGTGCGCGGTCATGGCGGCGCCTATATCGGCGTCGATTTCGTGGCAAGCCGGCATGAGGCTCCGCTGGCCTTGGCCGATGCCGCCGCGTTACCCTTCACCGACGCGTCCTTCGACGCCGTGTTCTGCGTCGATGCCTTCGAGCATTTCCCAGATGACCGCGCGGCGGCGGCCGAGTTCCGCCGTGTACTTGCGCCCGGCGGTTTCGTATTCCTATCCGTACCGAACTACGCGAACGTGGCCGGCGTCGTTAAGAAACTGTGCGAGGCGACGGGCCGGTACGCCCGCAATACGTGGGCGCCTTTCCGCCACTGGCAGGCACAAGAACTCGAGCGATTTACCACAGCGGCGTCCGTGCGGCGCGCTTTCGGCGAGGCCGGCTTCACACGGTTCACCCGCGTGGCGCACGGCCCCGAGGTAGGACTCGGCCTGTGTCCGTGGATCGAGCACCGCGCCATGCCCGAAGCCGTCAAGTTTCGCCTGCAACGCCTCTTTGTTACCATAGGGCCTGCCATCGCGCGAGCGTGGCCGGGCGCCAGCCTGCACGGATTCTGGAAGATCGAGGTGTGACGTGGATTTCGCGCGCATCATTCAGAAGCTGAGACTCAAGTACGGCTCGCAAGAGACCGTCATCGCAACGTTGCGCGCCATGGGCGTGCAGATCGGCGAGCGATGCCGCATCTACACCGCCAACTTCGGCAGCGAGCCGTGGCTGATCCGCATCGGCAATCACGTGTGCATCTCGAACGATGTGACCTTTGTCAACCACGGACTCAACTGGCCCTTCCAAGACAAGTACGAGTCGCTCACGGGCTTCGGCACGATCGAGATCCTCGACAACTGCCAGATCGGCGTCCGCGTAACCATTCTGCCCGGCGTGACCATCGGCCCGAACGCCATCGTCGGCGCATGCAGCGTCGTGACGAAGGATGTACCGGCCGACACCGTGGTCGCCGGCAATCCGGCCAAGCCGATCTGCTCGATGGAGGAATACGAGAGGAAATGTGTGGCTCAGCACATCGATATCCCGAGAAATCGCGAGGCCGCCCGCCGCGTCCTCGAGGCCCGGTTCTGGGGAGACAAGTGATGACCGCCCGAACACGACACGCTTCTTTTCCGCTTGTCCTGTTCGTCCCTTTGGTCGTTTAGGCCCTCGAGGTTACCGACGTGAAACTCGCGTTACTTAAAGGCAATCGGTTCAATCCATGGCACCTGCACGTTTACGAACACCTGCGCGGTGCGCCCAGAGTGAGTCTGTTCCGCGCCGACTCCGAGATCCAACGCTACTTCGACCAGCGCACCGATGAACTGGCCGCCTTTGACATCGAGCGAATCTACTTCAATACCCAGGCCGGCAATCCGGTCCGGCGATGGATGCACCTGGTCCGGGAGCGCTATCTCGATCACGAACCGCGCATCCTGCCTTTCCACGAACGGCTGCGCGCGTTTGACCTCATTCAGACCTGGGAGCTCTTCACCGACTGGTCGGCGGAGGCCCTCGAAGCCAAACGGCGATTCGGCATGCCGGTAACCGTAATGGTGTGGGACACCATCCCATTCAACATGGAGCGCAATCCGGAGCGCCGTCGCATGAAGGAGCGCGTCGCCGCTGAGGCCGACCGGTTCCTTGTGCACACCGAACGCTCGCAGCGCATGCTTGACATCGAAGGGGTGTCGCCTGAGCGCGTCGTGAAGGTGCCTGTCGGTATCGACCTCGAACGGTTCGCGCCGGGCGGCGGCAATCGCACGGCCCTCGGATTGGCCGACGACGAGTTCGTCATCCTCTTCGTCGGCTGGTTGCTGCCGCGAAAAGGCGTCGATTTTCTCATTCTCGCCTTGCGCGAGCTCATCCACGACGCCGATCTCGCGAAGATCAAGGTGCGGCTGGCCATGGTCGGTTCCGGCCCGGGCCGCGAACGCGTCGAGCGGCTCATCACGCGACTCGGCGTCGGTGACCGCTGCACCTTCCTCGGCTCGCTGCCTTACGGCCACATGCCCGACGTATATCGCTGCGCCGACGCCTTCGTACTGCCCAGCATCGCCGAGCCCACCTGGCAAGAGCAATTCGGCATGTCGCTCATCGAAGCGATGGCCTGCGGCACGCCGGTTGTCGCCACACTCAGCGGCGCCATCCGCGAGATCGCCGGCGATGCCGCCGTCCTGACCCAGCCCAACGATTTCCCCGCGCTCTACCATGCCCTCAAACAGATCATCCTCGAACCAGCCCGCCGCGAAGACCTTGCCGCCGCCGCCCGCGCCCGCGCATGCGACCAGTTCGACCTCGATGCCGCCGCCAACGCACTATCCGACGTATACGACGGATTGGTCCGATAGATCGGTCCGATCGGTCCGATCAGTCCGATCGGTCGGATAGAATTCCCAGCCATCCTCGAATTCGGCTCGCCTCAGCCGATGTGCTCGGCCGTGTACTCGACGGCGTTCCGGAAGACTTGGAGGCCGAGGCCTTCTGATCCCCGCCCAATTCCGCAACGTTTGTTCCCATACGCCGCCGCTGGATCGGGAAGCATCGGTCGATTATCGGAAATCGCCGGTCGATTATCGGTCGATTCCGGCCCTCTACCGGTGGCGTTGCAGGAGTGAGCAGGCGGACCGACATCGGCTCGTACTTCACTCGTCGGGCATGATACCGGAAACCTGTTCTTCCGACTCTCTTTGCTTCGCCCCGTCCAACCAACGCTCAAACACACGTAGTCCATGAGCCGCAACGGCGTGCACAGCTGAACCGGTGCTTGAGGCAAGGACGGAGAACTTCTCTATCCATCCCTGACAAAAGTCAACTTCACTGCCCTGAATAAACCAGTGAGTGCCAAGTGCGGCTTCCGCAACAGCTTCTGGCGCGCAGCCCGTTTCCAAGGCCAGCGCAGCCTTAAGCTGCCACGCAGGAGTGCGGGGATCGCCCAGCAGAGGCAGTAGGTGATGGTCTTTGAGTTCTGCATTGCCAAGCAATTGCCGATAGAGTGTGAGGTCGTCGCCGATGAGCCACGCTGTGAAGTCCGTCGGATATAGATCTCGGAGTTTTGGGATCAACAGGCTCTTCTCCCCCTGCGGCAGGGCATCCAGCAGCATCCTGTAAGGTTTAGGCTCGGCCCATCCGACGAACTGGGTGTTTTCGAGAATCTCCTTCGCCAGATCCAGGCGTACTTCGGGAATCGCTGCTAGCATCTTGTCAAGATTGTAGAATTGCAGGCCGTTGAGTTCTTTCAACCCCTTAATCCCGCGTCGAAACAACTCAAGCCAAGCCTGCCTACTGGAAACTAGGAGTTTTTGGGTTCCCGAGCGAAAATCCCCCAGGGCAACAAGCAGTGCCAAGGGACCTTCTGCCTCACGTGCAAGGTAGTTCATCCAAAACAACGACACTTCATCTCGGATGATGGCTACCTCGACCGTCGGAGCATACTCAGCCAGTATTCCCTTCGCAGCTTGAATCGTTTGATCAGAGGGATCGTCCACGGCAAGTGCCGTCTCAAGCGCGTTCTGCCGGTAGCGTTCGTTTCCGAGTAGTGATGCAAGCCATTCTTGAAGCTCCTCAGCGCTGGTTTCCCCTACTTTCCTCAACAACGGGGCAAGCGCCGACCAGTCCAGGCCGCGTGCGTAGAAAGCCCGTAACCACTCGCTTGGCCTTTCTGCCTTCTGGGCGATGGCCGAACAGATTGGCCATTCGTAGATCGGATTTGTTAGCCGCCATTGACTACACTCGTGCTCCAACTCACGGAGCCGCGCGGCAACACTCTCAGGTGGCAGTTTAGCCCACCTGTCGCCGAGAGCTAATGCTGCGTCACTTCTCCTCTTGTGAATGACCTTGTGGTCTTCCTCTTCCGTCCATGGGTGGGGTGGACAAAACGTGATGAAATCAGCGTCAACTTGGTCCTCGCTCAACAGGCCATTCTCGACCGCCCACCTGCCGAGGGCGCCTCTCGGTACGTTGTCGTGCTTCATGAGGGTCTCTATGCTTGTGCGAAGGGTCTCGCGAGTCAAATCCAGCAGTGCTTCGCCCGGCCCTACATTTCTGTTGTGAGGATGTGCCCACTCGTAGAGGACGTAGGTGAACGGGCTCCAGTCTTGTGGAGGAGAACTCGACGCGATTCCTACTATCTCACGCCAGAGGGGAACGAGTTCCTTGGCTTCCTCTAGGCTAAGGATATCCCAGCCAAACGTGACCGACTCCCCCACACCAGGATCTTGCTCCACGGATTCATACTCGAGAGACAGGCATTTCGCAAATGCCCGCCATGCAGCATCCGGTTCTCCGCCATCGTTGAGCCATTCCTTGGTCGCATCCAGCAGGATCTTCCGTTTGCGGACGCCGTCGCGTTTCGTCGCAGAGAAGGACCTAATCCAATCCGTTAGCCTTCTCCCAGCGCAGCCAGGACAAGAGTGTTCAGGTGACTTGTCAACCACCATTCTGTCCAGAAGTCTCGGAATGATTGCTGTCGGCGCCAAGTGAAGTGCCGGTTCGGCGAGATCTTCAGGTTGGCCACGATAGTGTTCCAGAGCCAGCGTACACAACCCCTTGCTCGCACCCGCGAGTCGCCGCCATACTTCCGTGTCGTTCACTTCCTGAACCTGGGCCAACAGCCAGGCGCTGTCGACCACTGCGCCCTTGGCCACGGCTTGGATTAGTGTAATCAGCGCCGCCTTTCGGCTCGGTGCAGCTTCGAAAAGCGCCTCATAGGTGTCTACCAGCGCCAAAGCGCCTCCAGGCAGTAACTCCTTCTTTAGCAGGGCGTGGCGGAACGCCGCAGGCTGTGTTGCGAGGGCATCTCCGCTCCGCTCCGCGATTACACCGCCTGTGGCCAGTATCTTCAATCTCCGTTTGACATCACGTTCCGTACGCTCCAGTACTCTAGCCACATCTTGTGTGCGCATACCCTCTTTGCCGCCGACTGCGAAAGCCGCAAGAGTCCCCGCTGGATCTTCTCCGACCAGAGCCTGAAACGCGCGTCCAAGGAGTTCGTAATGGCCTGTTCCGTCGATGAGAGACCGAAGGCTCCTTTCTGCAGTGACCAATTCTACAAGCCGTAGGGCAAGGCCTGGCCGTCCCTTGGACTGCTGCTGAACTTCGCGGATAACCCAGTTCTCCACCAACAATCCGGCGTTCTGAAATTCTTTCCGCACAAGCTCTGCCATGTTATCGGCACCAAGCAGGTTCAGTTGGAGGATGTCGGCGCGCGACAGCCCTGCAAGTGCCAGGATATGGTCTTCTTCATAAGGCCAGCAGGAGGCTATGATTCGGAAGCTTGCATGGTTCTCCGAACGGAAATGGTCGAGTCGTGCCAGTAGGTCTGCTCTGTCAGCCGCGTCGTCGACGATGAGCACCGGAGGACAGAGCGTACGCAGAGAGGCGAGTACTTCATCTGGGTTATCAGATAGGACGAACTTCGCAGCGCATTCTGCCGCGTAATGATACAGAAGAAAGGTCTTTCCCGCACCGGGTTGACCACTTATCAGCGTGTCCGATGCCCGCCGTCGCAGAACCTCCAGCTCTTGATCGCGGAAAAGCAGTTCCCGATCCTTGATGAGCCGGCAGTGAAGTGGAATGGATGACAGAACGGGTTTCCGGATTTCTTCACTCAGTCTGGTGAAGATCTCTTGAAGGTCGGAGAACTCGTTCCGGAGGCCGAGCGAGATGCTGTTTACCACATCCTGAAGGTTGTCGATTTGCGTGAGTGCCTCAATCAAGCGATCTTGCTGTGTTCCCAACATGGAAAGGAGCGCTTCGTGATCTTGCTGCCGGCACCACTCAAGGTAGTCACGTATTGTGTTGTCCTCCAGGCGCTGTTTCCCGGAACGCTTGGCTCGCCGCGAACTGATCTTCTGGTTGTACAGGAAATACGCCAAGCCCAATAGCTGTCCCCCGTGGGCCTCGAGCAGTTGCCAAACGTCATTCATTGCGTGCCTCCCTTCGTCGCTGACGGACTACGTCCGCAAAGAACGACGCGGCTGATTTGCGGCCCTTCGCAGGTAGTCAAAGAACTGCTTCCAGGTGATGGAGTCAGCATAAGCCGACTGCAGATGTAGGATATTATGCAGGACGCGTTCGTCGGAGTCAACTTCCCCAATCAGTCCAGTACATAAATGCCCATTCCCCGACAATCCGTCAGAAGAATCGCACGGTCGTGGCACGAGGGAAAGTCTGGCTATTGCCGCTTGGTCAGCCGATGTGCTCGGCCGCGTACTCGACGGCGTTCCGGAAGACCTGCAAGCCGAGGCCTTCTTCGGGCAGGTCTTCGCGCGTCCAGCGGGGATGGTTGGTGCGGTCGACGAAGGCCTCGGGATGAGGCATGAGGCCGAACACGCGTCCGGAGGGGTCGCAGATGCCGGCGATATCGTCTACCGCGCCGTTCGGATTGGCGGGAAATGCACCGTTGGCGGGCGTGCCATCGGCGGTTACGTAGCGGAGCGCGACTTGGCCGTTGGCTCGGAGTCTGGCCAGCACGGCATCGTCCTGTGGAATGAACTTGCCTTCGCCGTGACGGACAGGCAACTCGAGGCGCTCGATGCCTTTGAGCCACACGCAGCGTGTGTCGGGGGCCGCTTTGAGGCATACCCACCGGTTCTCGAATCGGCCGGAAGTGTTGTGCGTCAAGGTGACCTCTTGACGGAACTCGCCGTTGAAGAGCGGCAAGACGCCCATCTTCACCATGACCTGGAATCCGTTGCAGATCCCGATCACGAGTTTCTTGTCATCCACGAACTTCTTGAGCGGGCCGCCGAGGCGGTATCGCATGCGGTTCGCAAGGATCTTTCCGGACGCGACATCGTCGCCGAACGAGAAACCGCCGGGAAAGGCCATGATGTGGAACTCGTCGAGTACGGCCGGTCTGTCGATGATGTCGTTGAGGTGAACGCGTACGGCCTCGGCCCCGGCACGGCCGAGGGCGGCCTGGGTCTCGACGTCGCAGTTGATGCCGAATCCGGTGAGGACAAGGGCGCGAATCTTCACGATAAGGACCTCGGTTCCTAGTGCCTGGTGCTCTAGTTTCTAGTGCTCTGGTTTCGGGTGTTCTTCGCAGGCAGCGGACTACCAACGCAGTGGACGCTGCCAGGCTTCCTTCAAATCGGCCAACGGCGCGGCAAGTACGGCGCCGTTGCAGCCGGTCACGCGGAACGTTTGCTCCGGAACGACCTCACCGAGACAAGTAAACGCACATCCCTCGAGAATCGTCTCAAGGGCCGCGGCGTGAACCCGCGGCGTGGTCACCACGAAGCGTCCCTGCGACTCACTGAACAACGCCGCCACGTTGCTCTCGATACCCATGGGGGTGATGTCGAGATCCATGCCACAGCCGCCGGCGAACGCCGACTCGGCCAGGGCAACCGCCAGTCCGCCGTCCGAGCAATCATGGCACGAGGCGACCAAGCCCTGCTGCATCGCCCGCAGAATTCGTTCGTAGAGGACGCGGTTCCGGCGCGGATAGACCTTCGGCACGTTCGCGCCCATCTGGCCATGCAACGCCAAGTACTCGCTGCCGCCGAGTTCGTGCTGCGTCTCGCCGAGGACATACACCGCGTCGCCCGGCTGCTTCACATCCATCGACACAACCTTGTTCACATCGGCGACAAGGCCAACGCTGCTAACAAGTACGGTCGGCGGAATCGAGATCTTCGTGTTGCCGATCTTGTAGTCGTTCTTCATACTGTCTTTACCGCTGATCAACGGGATCCGGTAATGCAGACAGATGTCGTACAGCGCCTCGCAGGCCCGCACGAGCTGCGCCAGCTTGAAGTCGCCATCCGGCGTCTTCTCGCTCTGCACCGGGTCGGGCCAGCAGAAGTTGTCCAGGCAGGCGATCGTGCTGAAGTCGACGCCCACGCAGACCAGATTCCGCACGGCCTCGTCGAGCGCGCAGGCCATCATCCAATACGTGTCGAGGTCGCTGTACTTCGGGCAGATGCCGCATGCCAGGGCCAGACCCCGGTGACTCCCAGGCACGGGCCGCAGTACCGCCGCATCGCCCGGTCCGTCGTGGGAGATGCCCTGAAACTGCTTCAGCACGCTCTGCGCGAGGACCTCGTGGTCGTACATCCGCACAAAGACTTCCTTGCTGCACACGTTCAGCGCGCCCAGAACGCTTTTCAGCTCGGCGGTGAGATCGCTGTCTTCCACGACGACTTCCGGCTGGGCCACCGGCGGATGCCACCGCGCGCGGAGATGCATCTTCGGCACGCCGTCGTGGAGGAACGCCATATCGAGCAACGCGATCAGTTCGCCGTGGTAGAAGCACTTGAGGCGGCCCGAGTCGGTGAATTCGCCCAGAACGGTGGCTTCGACGTCGCGGCGCTTCGCCAAATCCATGAACGCCTGGATCTTGTCCGGCGGCACGGCGAGCGTCATGCGCTCCTGGGCCTCCGAGAGGAAGATCTCCCACGGGGCCAGGCCGGCATACTTGAGCGGGGCGCGTTCGAGATGGATCTCGAATCCGCCGGAACCGCGGGCCATCTCGCCAACGCTGGACGACAGGCCGCCGGCGCCATCGTCCGTGATGCAGTTATACAGGCCGAGGTCGCGCGCCTCAATGATAAAATCGGCCATCTTCTTCTGCGTGATCGGATCGCCAATCTGCACGGCCGTGGCCGGCGAACCCTCGTGAAGCTCCTCGGAAGAAAACGTTGCGCCGTGGATACCGTCCTTGCCGACGCGCCCCCCCGCCATGACAATGTGATCGCCCGGCATCGCGCGTTTCTGATGGCTCGGGCGCCCGGCCACCGTCGCCGGAATCAGGCCGCCCGTACCGCAGAACACCAGGGGCTTGCCGAGAAACCGCTCGTGGAACACGATGGCGCCGTTGACGTCCGGGATACCGCTCTGGTTGCCGCCGTCCTTGACGCCGCGGTGCACGCCGCGGAACACACGGCGCGGATGGAGTAGGCGCGCCGGAATCGGCTTCTCGTAGAACGGCGATGCGAAACAGAAGACATCCGTGTTGAGGATACACCGGCAGCCGAGACCGGCGCCGAGGATATCGCGATTGACACCGACGATACCGGTCATCGCGCCGCCATAGGGATCCAGCGCGGAAGGGCTGTTGTGCGTTTCGGCCTTGAGGGCGAAGTTCCAGTCGGCATCGAACTGGACGATGCCGGCGTTGTCGTCGAACACGCTCACCAGCCAACCGACCTGCTTGCGCACTTCGTCCGTGACGCCCTTAACGTACGTCTTGAACAGGCTGTTGACGATGCGGGTCTCGCCCTTCTCATCGGTGTACTCGATGTCCGCATTGAAAATCTTGTGCTTGCAGTGCTCGGACCACGTCTGGGCCAGCACCTCGATCTCGATGTCCGTCGGCTGCGCGGGAAGGCCGGCCACCTCGCGCTCCGCCCGCACCTCCTCCTGCTCGTAATAGGCCTGAATAGCCTTGATCTCGTGCAACTCGAGCGCGAGCGTCATGTCCCGGCTCAGCTTCATCAGGTCATCATCACTGCGATCGAGGTCGATCATGTGGACGCGGACATCGCTCTGGTCAGTGACGACCGGGATACCCAGCAGCAGCCGGCCGTCGAGGTCCTTCATCTGGCCGGAGGTCTTGACCACCCAGCGCTCGATGAGCTCGTTGGCCAGTAGATTCCGGGCAATGTGCTCGCAGGTTTCCTCGGTCACCTTGCCGCCAATCGCATACTGCGTCGATTTGTACACCGCCTCGCCGGCTTGGACCGGCCGGTTCAGCGTGTCCGAGATGCCTTGCGCCGCACTCTTGCCCACGTTATCCGTCACGCCGGGACGAAAACCGACCTCGATGAGGCATGTGAAATCGTCGGATAACGCCAGGGACCGGTTGACCGCCGACACCTGGATGACGGGATCCGTGAAGAGCTCCGCGCGCACCTTCTCCAGTTGCCCATCGTCGAGCGGCATGTTGATCGTGTACACGTCGATGACGCGCACCCTGTCCACCTTGACGCCGAGGTCCTCCGCGAGCTGCGCCTTCACACCGGCGCCTGCGGCATCCGCCAAGCCCGGTTTCATGGCCACTTCGATCCTACTCGGCATAGCGCAGGCTCCCTACGTACCGGATCTTCCGGTCTCCCGCGACTACGCGCCCGATACGTCTCGGCTTCTCGCCGGCCTGCTCGAGCACGTCGATAGCCTTGTCCGTGTCCTTCTCACTAACGACCACCAGGAAGCCCATGCCCATATTGAACGTCCGGAGCATCTCAAGGTCAGCCACATTGCCCGCTTCCTGCAGATACCGGAACAAGGGAGGCACTTCCCATGTCGACACGTCGATCTCGGCGCCGAGGTGTTCTGGCAGCGAGCGAGGAAGATTGTCCGTGATCCCGCCGCCGGTGATGTGCGCCATGGCCTTCACCGAGACAATCGCCATCACCACCTGCATCAGCTTGGCGTAGCTGCGATGCGGCTCGAGCAACGCGTCGCCCACCGTTCGGCCGACGCCCGGCATCGGATCGTCCACCCCCAGTCCGGCCACCTCGAAACAGATCTTCCGTGCCAAGCTGTAGCCGTTCGTGTGGAGTCCCGACGATGCAATGCCGATGACAACGTCGCCTTCCTCGACACTGTGGCCGTCGACGATGCGTTCGCGATCCACCACCCCCACGATCATGCCGGCGAGATCGTACTCGCCCGGCGTGTACATCTGAGGCATCTCGGCCGTTTCGCCGCCGATCAGCGCACAGCCGGCATAGCGACAGCCCGTGGCAACGCCCCGGATTACATCCGCCACCACCGCCGGTTGGAGTACGCCGAACGCCAGGTAGTCCAGAAAGAACAAGGGCCGCGCCCCCTGAACCAGAATGTCGTTCACGCAATGCGAGACCAGATCGATGCCTACGGTGTCGTGCCGGCCGGTCATGAAGGCCAACTTCAACTTGGTCCCTACGCCGTCGACACTTGACACCAACACGGGATTCGCCATCCCGTAGTTGCTGAAGTCGTACATGGCCCCAAAAGACCCAATGTCTTGCAGGACCCGGTCGTCAAACGTCTTTTTGACGATCCCCTTGATGGCATGTAGGGCTTCATCGGCGGCGTCGATGTTCACACCGGCGTCCCGGTAACTCAGGCCCTTGGCCTGGCTGGGCGGCTTCTCAGACATGATACACTCCTCAATTCCACTCAGAAATCGGCTGTGCGCAAAGGATACGCCTCATTCCGGGGGATTTCAACGCCCGCCTTTGGCGGTCATCGCCGCCCGATCGCTGCGGCCGCGCCTCGATTGCCGTGCGTTGGCCTTGTGTATGGTCACCAGACGTGGTACGTTGTGCCCAACACGAGACGCAACTGGACCTGGCCGGCCCTTGGCCGGAAATCGATGCCGGGGAATATCGCATGGCGGAAGGAACATATATCGGAATCGACATCGGCACGGGCGGTGTTCGCGCGTTGGCGGCCGGTCCCGATGGCCTCGTCATCGCGCAGAGCCGTCAGCCCCTACCTCAGAACCAGATGGCTTCCGATGGTCTCCACGAACAGATGCCGGAGGCATGGTGGCAGGCCGTGCGCACCGCTTGCGGCGAACTGATCTCGGCCCTGGGCGGCGTCCGCATTGCCGGCCTGGCCGTGGATGGCACATCGGGTACGCTCGTGGTGGTGGACGAGATGGGCCGCTCGCTTCGGCCTGCGCTGATGTACAACGACGGGCGGGCGCAGTCCGAGGCGGAGGCACTCACCGAAGCCGCCGGCCCAGCCTTCTGCCGCAGGTTGGGTTACCGGTTTGGCGCATCGTACGCACTCGCCAAAATCGCTTGGTTGCGCAATCACGAAGCCGGGGTGTTCTCCGCCGCACGACGGTTCATCCACCAAGCCGATTTCATCGTCGGCCGGTTAACGGGCGAGTTCGGTATCACCGACTACAGCAACGCCCTCAAGACCGGCTACGACGTGATTGACGGGCGTTGGCCGGATTGGATGGATCGCGCCTTGGGCGTGACCGACCGTCTTCCGCGGGTGGTGGCCCCCGGCACGCGGATTGGTGAAGTCTCCGCGATCGCCGCGAGGCAAACCGGGTTGCCCGCCGGGACGCCGGTCGTAGCCGGCGTCACCGACGGTGTCGCGGCATGCATTGCATCCGGGGCGCGCCGGGTGGGCGATCACAACACCACCCTCGGCACCACGCTCGTATTCAAGGCCGTGTCCGGCCGCATCGGTATTCATCCCCACGGGCTGGTCTACTCGCACAAGCTTCCCGAAGGACGATGGGTGCCCGGCGCCGCCTCGAACACGGGCGCGGAGTGGATTCACGCCTACTTCCCAACGCAAGCGCCGAGCGCACTGGACGCGGCAGCGGCCGATTACCTGCCCTCACCGTGTCTGGCCTACCCCTTGGCACGGCGCGGCGAGCGGTTCCCCTTCCTCGATCCCGATGCCCGGGGGTTCTCGGTGCCGGGCGCCGGCAACGCGGCCGAGCGATATGCCGCGTGCCTCCAAGGTACCGCGTTCATCGAGCGGATGGGATACGAGACGCTGGACGCCATCACCGGCGCGCGCAACGGTGAAGTCTTCAGCACGGGCGGGGGCAGCGCGAGCGACGTGTGGATGCAGTGCCGGGCCGACGCCACCGGCCGGCCCATCCACCGACCCGCTTGCCCCGAGTCGGCATTGGGTTGCGCCATCTTGGCCGCTGCCGGATGTGGCCAGGGATCCCTGTGGGAGGTGGCCTCGACGATGGTCCGCATCGAGCGTAGTTTCTGGCCGGATTCCGCTTCCTCCGAGCGCTACGAAGAGACCTACGGCCGTTTCCTCGCCGAGATGGAGGCGCGCGGATACCGATGAGTGTCTACAAGCCGTGCGACATCCGAGGACCGGTGGCGGACTTGTCCCCGGATCTTTACCGTCGGTGGGGCATCTCGTTGGGACGCCAGGTGGCCCCAGGAAGCGACTTCATCGTCGGAGGCGATGTCCGGACCTCGACGCCGGTCTTCCGAGACGCCCTGGTCGAGGGCCTCAAAGTCTTCGGCGTCAATATCCTAGACCTGGGCGTGGTCCCGACTCCCATGGTCTACTTCGCCAGGCGTCTCACGCGCGCGGCTGGTTGCGCCATCGTGACGGCATCACACAATCCTCCGGACGTCAACGGCCTGAAGTGGATGATCGGCCCCCGCCCACCGGAGGAGGCCGACGTCCGGAGGCTTGAGGCGGAATCGACGGCGCCGGCGTCACAGGAAGGCCGGACTGGTCGAGGCGCGCATCGCGCGTTGGACGTTCGGGAACCGTACGCGCAATGGATCGAGGCCCAATTCGCCGCGTCACCGAAGCCGGCACACGTATCCGTAACCGTCGATCCCGGCAACGGCTGCTGGGCCAATCTGGCCGGAGGCTTCCTCACTGCCCTGTTTCCGGAGGTCCGTTTCGCGACCATTCACGACCGGCGCGACGGCATGTTCCCGGACAGGGGAGCCGACTGCTCGAGACCGAATCACCTGGGCGCTCTGGCACACGAAGTCGTGGCACGCCAAGACGCCTTGGGAATCGCCTTCGACGGCGACGGCGACCGGGTGGCTTTTGTCGACGACAGGGGAACGTGTCTTTCTCCCGAGGAGACCACCCATATCCTCCTTCACAGTTTCAACGACGCCTTGCGCGGAGCCGGTTTCGTCCACGACGTCAAGTTCTCGGACCGGGTCGGCGAAACCGCACGCCGACTGGGCGCGACGGTCTGGCCCGAACGAAGCGGTCACGCGTTCATCCGCCAGCGGATCCTCGACACGAATGCGCTGTTCGGCGCCGAGGTCAGCGGTCACTATTTCTACGGTGCCCTGGACAGTTGCGACGATGGCCTCTACACGGCGTGTCGCCTGCTGTGTCACCTTGCGGCTCGACGCCGCCCCCTTTCGGCGCTCCGGGAAGCTTGCCCTCCCGTCTACATGACACCCGACCTGCGTCTCTCCCTGCCCGCGGAGGCTCGCGCCCGCGCACTGGATGGGATCCGTTCCGCGTTCGCCGGTCAGCCCCAGCAGTCCATCGACGGCGTGCGCATCGATTTTCCGACGGGTTGGGCGCTGGTGCGCGCCTCGGTCACCGAGTCGGCGCTCACCTTCCGATTTGAGGCCGATTCCGAAGCCGGACTGGATCATCTAGTGGGCCTGTTCTGCCCACGCAGCGGCGACCTCGGCAATCAGATCGAAAGCCAGTATGACCAATGGCGCCGAAGCGCCCAAGACTGAGCCGCTTCCGCGCGCCGGGCCATTACGGCGCGGTCTTGTCGAGTCGACGCAAGATATCCCAGTACGCGCCACGGTGACCGTCGCGAATGGCTTGAGCCAGCACCGAGTTGTCGTTGTAGTTGTAGTTGCCGTCAACCTGATCCGGATCGGCATGGAGAAACATCGGGTCGCCGTCGACCAGACCTGAGACAATGCGGTGGATAGCCAAACCGAGGCTCGAATCCACGAAGAAGATCGGCTTCAGAAAGCACTCATTTCCTTCTATGGTACCGTGCAGGTGGGGATTCGAGGCGAGCGGTCCTTGTCTTCGAACCATCTCGGCCAGCCGCGTATGGGGGTAGATCCGAACCCCGCACGACAGCCCCACCCGATCGGGACGTATCGCGCGCATGGCCCCGATGGCCTCGGCCAGGGTCTCTCGACGTTCGCCGGGGCCGCCCAACAGCATATCGAACATGACGGCCAATCCTGCCCCGCGACACGCGTCTGCAGTCTCGCGGAGAACCTCCGGCGGATAGGTTCGGCCGAGTCGCGTCAGCATCTCGGCACTGGCGTGGTCCACGCCGAAATTGATCCCTATGCACCCCGCCCACGCCATAGCCCGTGCGAGATCTCGATCGAAAGGCACTGGACTTCCGTAAGCATACCAGCGGATTCGTCGACCCAATCCGTGACGTCGAATGGCCTCGCAGATCGCGTAGGCGTGGTCGGCTGGAAGGTTGAACTCGCTGTCACACAGGTGGAACACGTCGATGGCCTGGTCGAGGAGATCCGTGATCTCCTCCACCACGCTTTCCGGGGCGCGGGGCCGGATCCTAGGTCCTTTGGCGTGCGGTTCCACGCAATACAGACACGTCTGGTTACACCCCCGTTTGGTTTCAATGCCTACCTGACCGCCTTCGGCAAAGTAACGCACGTTGTCCACCCATCGTCGGCCCGGCGTGGCAAGCCCGGAAATGTCCGACCACGAAGGAGAGACCACACAAGCTCTCCCGGATTCATCTCGGAACACGGCCCCGGGAACCTCGCTAGGTTCTCGGCCGGCTCGGATGGCCTCGATCAACCCGGCAAAAGCTCCTTCCCCGTCGCCCACTATCCCGTAGGGCGCCCCCGTGTACGCCATGACTTCCTCCGGGGCAATCGAGAAACCAATGCCGCCCAGGACCACCGGGGCACTCGTCAACTCGCGTATAGCGCCCACGATGCCCGCCGTCAATTCAAGGACGAAGTCCTGGCTTGCGAAATAGGCATCATCCAGATTCCGGACCGAAACGCCGATCACGTCCGGCGCGAACCCCCGAAGCTCCATTTCGAGCGCGTCGCGCCAGTGCTCGGCAAGGGTCAAGTCGCACGGACGGACCTCATATCCTCGGCGTTGAAGGTCCGCCGCCACGTATTCGATTCCGATGGGGGCAATGGGAGGACGCATCCGATTCGGATTCACCAGCAGGATCTTGTATAATCCCATTAGGAAGACTCCAAGATGTTGTGGATCGCAGCCGTGGAGGCCGTGTTTGCTCAAGGTGTAAGCTACTGTGATGACAATGGTTGCATTCAACGGTGCTTCGTTGCAAGATTCCCGGCCTGGGAAAGAAGGGGTCCGAACTGGGCTGGAAGACCTCGTCAGACGCTGCGGCGGCCCTGCAAGGGAATCATCGTCCCATATACTAGAACCTTGACTAATGTATAGGCTTGCTTTATAATCCAGTTTAGACTGGGAAGGAGTGAGCAATGTGTGGGCTCACGGGAGTCGGTTCTGTGCCCTTTGCGGGGCGCTTGGGTAGGGAAAAGAGGATGAGTGAATGACGCGTCTTGTTTACGTGAAGGCGAGACGCGTTTTATTCTTTAGTGTTCGTGCCAGCGCAATGAATTCGATAAGGTGAATGGAGGTGCTTCTCATGAAACGCGGACTTGGACTCATAGGTGCGATCTCGGTGGCGGCGTTGCTCTCCTGGCCCGCCTTCGCGGTCGTGTACGTAGATAAGGCGAACGTCTCCGGCGTCGAGAACGGCGACGACTGGGGCACGGCATACCGCAATATCCAGGACGCCATCAACGAAGCTTTCGCAAACGGCGGAGACGACGTGTGGGTCGCGGCAGGAATGTACGATGAACCCCGGCCGACGCCGTGGGGTAATCCGCAGGTGACGGGCTCTCTGATCCTCATGGATAAGGTCTACGTTTACGGTGGGTTCACGTCGGGCGCTGTCGACATGTGCGACCGCAACTGGGTAGACAACGTGACAACCATCCGGCCCAATACAACGGCGTACCACGTCGTAGTGGCCGATGCTACCGAGGTCGGTTTCGGCCCTGCGGATACGCGGATTGACGGATTCACCATCGAAGGCGGCACGGCCTCCGGCGGCGCAAACCCAGTGGCCGATTATCACATGTATCGCGGCGGCGGCATGTTCTGCTGGAAAGTGCCGAACACGGTCGTGATTGCTAACTGCGTCTTCCAGAACAACACGGCCGCTGCGGCCGGCGCCGGCTTGTGCAACGCCGAATCATCCCCGCAGGTCATCAACTGCACGTTCCGGGACAACACCGTTACGTCGACGTTGGCGGAAGTCGTGGACCCCCACGTTGGCGGGGCCGGCGTATTCAACCATAGCCGCTACTGGGAAGGAGGCATTGAGTCGACGCCGAGCTTCCGCGAGTGTCGATTCGTGGGTAACACGGCGACGAACAGTGTGGGCGTTGCTTGCGGCGGCGGCATGTACAACTGGGGTGCCGACCCGTACGTCCGTGAGTGCCTTTTCGAGAACAACGAAGCCAGCACGGACGGCGGCGGCGTATGCAACGCCAAGAACGCCGCCGATACGAGGGTTATCGATCTCACGTTCCTCAACGTGATCCTAACAGACAATACAGCCACCGGTAGGGGCGGCGGCCTGCGCGATTTCTGGACGTACTCCGACCTCACGCACTGCACAGTGGCCGGCAACACCGCGGCCAGCGGCGGCGGCATCTATTTGCTGAACGGTGCCGACATCGACATCGTCAACTCGATTGTGTGGAACGATACTCCCGACGAGATAGACATCTTCACCGAGTTTGGGCCGCCGGCCGTGCCCAACATCACCTACACCGACATCAATGATATTATTTACGGCCTCCTGCCGACCAACCAGCTCAGTGACCCCCTCTTCGAAAGCGGAGTCCATCTGAGCGCCGCTTCGCCGTGCCTCGAGACGGCCTTCGCCGGCTTGGCCTTCGCCGACTACGATGGCACACTCCGGCCGCAACCCATCAACGGCTCCGGCGCCGCGGACAAGGGCGCCTATGAGCGCGATCCGGACGTCCCCGTGTGCTCGAGCATCACAATCGACGGCACGCCCGGACCGACGGACAACCCCGTGGTATTCCACGTCTTCTTCCAAGACGCGTACGGCAATGCGGAGGCCGTGTCCGGCGTTGATGCAAGCGACTTCGACTTCACGGTCGTCGGCCTGGCGCCCACGCCGCCTGTGGTGTTGGACGTCGTCGGCGCCGGCACCGCCTGTCCGAATGGTGTTGACCGAGATGACGAGTGGGTCGTCACCGTTGACGTCGGCATCATGGACGGGACGCTGACCCTGGACATCGTCCCCGATGGAACGGTGATGGACGCCGCCGGAAATGCCCTGGCCGTGGGGGCCAGCTCTGCCGCACACACCGTCGACACCCTCCAGCCGACCGTGACGGCCATCACGCGCATCACCCCCGAGTGGACCCGAAGCGCGTCGGTCCAGTTCTCGGTCGTATTCGATGAAGCCGTCGTGAACTTCAACGATGAGGCGGATATCAGCATCACGCTGACGCAGAATCCAACTCTGTCCTACACGTCCGTGTCCATCGTGGATGACGGTGGCGGCGACACATATACCGTCACGTTCAACGGGGTAGCCGGTGACGGCAGCATTGCCTTCAGCGTCCGCACAAGCACCGGTATCGAGGATCTTGTGGGCAACAGCCTGGCCTCGAGCGTGGCGGGCGAAACGGTCAACATCGACCAGACACCGCCCAACGTCGTCGGAGTTCCGGTGCTCCAGGGATCGCCCAACCCAACCGATGGGTCGATCCAGTTCCTTGTGACCTTCGATTCGCTCGTATGGGGCGTCGACGCCACAGACTTCGAGGTCACCACGACCGGCAGTCCGCGCGTCGTGACCGCGCCCTCCGTTTCGAACGTTGACACGGTTCCCGGCGGGGGCACGAACAGCACCCAATGGCTGGTCACAGTAGACACCGGCGACATGGAAGGATCCATCGGCCTGCGGCTGCTGGACGACGACACCATCGTCGACCACGTCGGCAATCCGCTCGTGGCCGGTGCCGAGTCCGGACAAGTCCATAGTCCCGTGGACACGCATCAGCCGACCGTGATCTCCGTCGTCCGGGACGAGACACCGATCGCACCGCCGCGCAATGCCGCAGCCGTCAGCTTCATCGTCACGTTCGATGAGGACGTCACGGGCGTCGCCGTTCCCGGCAACTTCTCCGTGTTCACCGGCCCCGGCGATGATGTGCGCGTCGCCCCCGTGTTCGGCGGAGCCGACACCTATCCGGCGTCCGGTCAGGTCTACAGCTCCCAGTGGATTGTCGGCGTAGGCACGAACATCATGGAGGGATTCATCGGTCTCGAGGTGTTGGTGACCACCAACATCCTCGACATTTACAGCAACACCCTCGGTGCCGGCAATGACAGCGGTTTGGCCCATTCGTGCGACACAATCCAGCCCACGGCGGATTCCATCACGCACGCCTATCCGGTCGAACCCGTCAACAACGACACGCTGCACTTCCAGATCGTCTTCAGCGAAGACGTTCTGCATCTCAGCGCCGATGACCTCGTGTACAACACGCCGTCGCTGGGCACCCTAACCTTCATGGATCCCACGTTCACACCGACGGCCGGCCTGTATCAGTATCAGGTCGAGTTCACCAACGTCGCCGGCGACGGCGTGATCGAATTCAGCGTGGACACCGCCACCGACGTCACCGACGATGCGGACAATCCGTTGGCCACCAGCGTGGCCGGTCAGACGCTCACAATCGACAACACGCCGCCGACGGTGTCATTCGACGCGCCGGTAGGTGACAACCCGGGATACCCGGCCGTGACGGTCAAAGTCAACGACCTCGGCACCGTCCGAATCCCTGTCAACTACGCCAATGCGGATAGTGTCACGCTGGTCTCGACCGACGTGAGTATCCAAAGTGTCGTTCCGGGTGCGGTGTTCGGTTGGAACTCGCCCGTGGTCACAGGGGCCGGGAATACCGCCCGAACCATCGAGATCACCGGACTCCAAGGTGACGGTGATATCATCGTGACGGTCGATCCGGGTACCTCGTCCGATATCGCCGGCAACCTCGACCTCGGCCCGGCCATCCCTGCCGCGCCCTTCGAGGTGGACAACACCGGCCCCGGCGTAGTGATCAGTCCGCCGAATCCCGCGTACACGAGAGTCGGGCCGGTCGTCTACGACCTCGAATTCACCGACGGCGCGACCTTCGCGCTCACCTATCCCGGCACGCTGACCTTCGATAAGGGTTCCGGCAGCAACGGCACGCTGGTACTGACCGACGGCACCACGAGCACGCCTGTCGTAACCATCAGCAGCTGCGTGGGCAACTCGTGGCTCGGGATCACCGTCGAAGCCAATGCCGCCTTCGACGAGATCGGCAATGCCAGCGTGCAGACCGTCGGTACGCACTTCACCGTCGACCAGACGGGCCCAGCCGTCGTCTCCATCACGCCTGAGACATTTGGACCAACGGCGGCCGAAGAACTCGACTACTACGTCGTCTTCGACGAGGCCGTGTTGAACTTCGACGGGCCGACGGACGTCATCGTCCGGCACCAGAATCCGCCCGGGAACACGTACCACAGCACGGTGATCATTGTCGATAGCGGAAACCACAAGAACTTCACGGCGACCGTGACCGGCATTGGCGCCAATGCGCCGCAGAATGGCGGACGTATCGCTCTGCAAGTTCCCGTGGCGACGGGTGTCACCGACTTGGCGGGCAATCCGTTGTTCTCCGGCTTGATGAGCGCCTATGTCGTGATTGACAAGGGCGTGGTCAGCGTCGATGCCATTACGCCTTCCACGGTTGGCCCGACGAACCAGGACAGCGTCGATTTCACGGTCGAGTTCAGCGCCAACGTCGAGAACTTCGACCCGACCGATCTTGTGATTACGCCCACCGGAACGGTGACGTGGAACAACACGGCCGTGACGGTGTCGCCGCTGGTGCCGCCGCATGCGCCCATCGACTGGTACACGGTAACAGTCCCGGGTATCGACGGCGACGGCACGCTGACGGTCGGAATCAGTGAGACCAACGACATCCAGCTCGAGATCACGGGTGCCGGTCTGGCCAACACGTTGACCAGCGTGCCGGTAGCTTTCGACAATACCGGCCCGGCCGTGACGGACATCTCGGCGGATGCGCCCGCGCCGCCCACACCGACGGCTCAGGACGACATCACGTTCACGATTACCTTCGACGAAGACGTCGAGAACTTCGATGACGCGTCCGACCTGATCGTCACAGTGACCGGTACCGTCTCCGCGACCACGCCGGTTATTGTGCCCGTAAGTCCCACCGTGTTCGAGGTTACCGTCGGCGGTATTGACGGCGACGGCACGATCAGCCTGAGCGTCGACATGGGCTCCGATCTGGCCGACGGGTTGGGCAACCCGCTGAGTGCCACGATGACCAGTCCTGCCTATGTCATCAACCAGGACATCTCGGGCCCAAGCGTGGTCAGCATCACGGCGCAGACGCCCACCCTGACCAAGGGCGGAACGGTCGAGTTCGCGGTCGTGTTCGACGAGCCCGTCCAGCGGTTCAACAACCTGACCGACTTGGTGATCACGGCGACCGGCGTGACCTACAACACCACCGGAGTCTTGATTGCCAACGCGGGCGACGATGTGAACTACACCGTAACGTTCACGAACGTGGCCGGTGACGGTTCGTTGAGCTTCCGCGTCAACAGGAATTCGGATGTGGCCGACTTCTTGAACAACCCGCTTGTGGCCGGTGGCGTAGGCGAGGTCGTCGAGGTCGACAACACCGGGCCGTCCATCGCGTTCAGCCAGCCCTCGGTCGAGACGACGATTGACGGACCCGTCGAGTACACCGTGACGTACACGGATTTGCATCCGAACACGTCTCCGATCACCTTGAGCGGCGCCGACATCACCATCGTGAACCTTGGTGGTGGCAAGGCGGATCCGCCCACCGTGGTCGTGCAGGTCGTCGCTACGAACGAGGCCAAGGTCACCGTTTCCAACATTGAGGATTCGAGCCTCGGCCTCGGTGACTTCGCCATCCAGGTCACGTCGGAAGGCACGTGGCACGACTTGCTCGGCAACAGCGCGCCCGTCTCAGGGCAGAGCGAACCGTTCACCGTCGAGGCGAAGGAGACGCTGCCGCTCGAGTACGGGCCCATCGCGCTTGTGCTCCTCGCGCTGGGTGCCGTCATCGTGGGTATCCGGAGGCGTGCAACGAGCCGATAATCGCATAGGTCTCTGAAACTAGAGGGCAGGGCCAATCGGTCCTGCCCTCTTTTCGTCTACGCGCCTCAATGCGGCGCGTGCGGAAGGGAGTGATCTCGACATGACCGAAACGGTCCTGCGCCAACTCGATGAGACCACCTGGGAAGTCGCCAAGCGCGGCGCGATGCGCGTGCCCGGTCGGATCATCGCCAACCACCAACTACTCGCGAAGATCCGTACCGACAAGGCCGCGGACCAAGTGGCCAACGTGGCGTGCCTACCCGGCATCGTCGGCTATTCCCTCGCCATGCCCGACGCCCACTGGGGATACGGATTCCCCATCGGTGGCGTCGCGGCGATGGATCCCGACGAGGGCGGCGTCATATCGCCGGGCGGCGTCGGATATGACATCAACTGCGGATGCCGGCTGATGACCACCTGGCTGGACGCAGCGGAGCTCCGGCCGCGTCTCGATACCGTCGTCCAAGGCCTCTACCGCGACATTCCCTGCGGCGTCGGATCGAGTGGGGCCATTCCCAAGCTGTCCTCAAGCACCATGAACAACGTGCTCAAGAAGGGCGCTCGCTGGGCTCTGGATCAGGGCTACGGCGCCGCGGCTGACCTCGACGCGACCGAAGACCGAGGATGCCTCTCCGACGCCGATCCGGCCGCGGTCTCCGAACGGGCGATCCAGCGCGGTGAAAACCAACTCGGCACCCTTGGCTCGGGCAATCACTTCGTAGAACTCGGTGCGGTCGAACACGTCTTCGACGCGGCCGCCGCCTCGGCTTTCGGTCTTGCCGAAGGCCGCGTCACGCTCATGATCCACAGCGGCAGTCGGGGTCTCGGCTATCAGATCTGCGATGACTCAATCCAAGTCATGCTTCGCGCCGCCCAGAAGTACGGCATTGCGCTGCCCGACCGCCAGCTCTGCTGCGCGCCCGTAGATTCCTCCGAAGGCCGCGCGTACCTCGCCGCCATGGCGTGCGCGGCCAATTACGCATGGGCCAACCGGCAAATCATCATGGAACTCGCCCGGCGTTCGCTTCAGCAAGCGCTTGGCATATCGCCACGCGACCTCGGCGCCCGCCTCGTCTACGACGTCTGCCACAACATCGCCAAGTTCGAGCGGCACGACGTGGATGGCGTTGCCAAGCGACTGTGCGTCCACCGGAAAGGCGCCACGCGCGCGTTTCCCGGAAGTCGCGACGAGGTCCCCTCCATGTACCGAGCGGTTGGCCAGCCCGTGCTCATTCCCGGCGACATGGGCACAGGTTCCTACGTCTGCGTCGGCACCGAGGCCGCCCTCGAGCGCACCTTCGGAAGCTGTTGCCACGGCGCCGGCCGCGTGATGAGCCGCAGCGCCGCCAAGAAGGCCCAGAAAGGCCATGATCTCATGGCTGAGCTCGAAGCGAAGAACATCGTGGTCATGGCCCGCAGCAAAGACACGCTCGTCGAAGAGGCTCCCGGAGCATACAAAGACGTCGATGCCGTCGTCGGAGTCGTCGAGCGCGCGGGCATCGGTCGGCGCGTTGCCCGCATTCGTCCTCTCGGCGTCATCAAGGGATAAACTCTTCATCGGACCGATCCGTCCGATCCGTCGGATCTTCGAGGCAAGCCGCGTTGCGGGCGCCTCGTCAAGGCCCTATACTGGGCGCCTGGAGCACACATATGATGAGCGCAGTTCGAGTTCGGATGGCCCGACGTCCCGCACGCGGCGCGCGCGCGAGCAACGGCCTTTGGTTCAGATGCTTCCTCGGCTTTCTTGCCGCGGTTGCCTGCCATCACGCCGGTGCCGCCGCCGACACGACGGATGTCTACCTCAGCGATGCCTATGGTACCCTTGCGGTGTCCTGTCAACAAGGCTGGGGCGAACTCGGCCTCAATGCGGCGGCGGCGGCGCCGGGCCAACGGCCTGCATCGCCCTTGCGCATCGGCGAAACGACCTTCGAGAAGGGCCTGGGCCATCACGCGACCGGCGAGTTTACCCTCGAGGTCGAACCCGGCGAATTCATCGCCTTCGCAGCCCAGGTCGGCGTGCAGTGGCAAGGCGGCGGGCGCGGCAGCGTCACGTTTCAGGTTTACGTAGACGACATCCTGGGCTTTGACAGCGGTAGGATGACCGATAGCGATCCCGCACAATCCGCGTATGTTGCCCTCGAAGGCGGCCGCTCACTGCGGCTGGTCGCGTCGGATTCCGGCGACGGCATCGGGTGCGACATGGCGAACTGGGCCGAGGCCCGGCTCGTGCGCGATCCGGACACCATGCGGCTTGGGAAACCTTGCGTGACCCTGTGCGGCGTCAAGGCCCCCGAGCCCAGCGCCGAGGTCTGCGGGTTCTCGCTCATCGCGAACGCTGAAGGCCCGCAAGTGGTATCACTGGGCACGAAGTCCTTTGCAGTCTCCGTGCGCGGGGGCGAGACCGTCGTGTCCAGCGTGCCGGTGTTCAACATCAAGGCCGATGCCGAGATTGAGGCCGAAGTCACCCTGCAAACCCGAGAATCTGCGACCGTTCGACTCGGTTTCGATGGCGGTCCTTTCTCGGAAACGGAACTGGGTAGCGATCCGGTTCTCCTCCGCGTTGAAGCCCGGGGCTTGGCCAAGGACGCCGTACTACGCCTCGAAACATCGGGAACGGCGGACGAAGCCCTGGTTCGTTGGCGAAACATCCGGATCGCGGTGGGCGACCAGACCCATGCCATTGCCGCCCTCCCCCGCCCCCCCCATCACGACATCTGTCCCCCGCGCGTTCTGCCGGCCTTGCGCCCCGCCATCGAGCAGGCCCTCATCGAATGGGACTGGCGCATGCAGGATGGCATCGGCACCGAGCGCAGGCCCGCGACGTACGCTACGGCCGTCGGTCGCGTTCTCGATCGCGGCGATGCCCTGTTGGCCCACCTCGAGTCCGCCGGCGTGTCCGTCGATGATCACGCGGCGGCATGGCGAGCGCTTCACGCCCACTCCGACCGCCTCCGCACAGCCGACGTGCCGGATGGAACGTCGGAATGGGAAGCGCTCTGGTTGGCCGTACACCACCTACGGCGCCGGATCGCGTTTGCGAATCCCCTTGCCGATGTGGGCCCCCTGCTCTTCGTAAAATGCGTTCCTGCGGTGTTCAGCCATCAGCTTACCCAGTACCACGGCCGTCACGCACGGGCCGGCGGCGGTCTGTTCGTGCTCGATGCCCCCGGCGCGTCCATGGGGTGCCGTCCGCTGGTGACCGACCAGCTTCCCGATGGCTGCTATATGCAGCCGGACGTGCCCTTTGACGCAGCGCGCATACTCTTCGCCTTCTGCGAAGTGCCTTCCCCGCCGGCCGATACCCCTCCTGCAGCGCTCCTCGATCGCCACTACCATCTCTACGAAGTGCATCCGAATGGCTCCGGGCTGCGGCAACTCACGGACGGGCCGTACGACGATTTCTCGCCACGGGAACTGCCCAACGGCGAGATCGTGTTCATCTCAACGCGGCGCGGTGGCTTTCATCGCTGCGGACGCGGCCCCTGCAACGTCTACACCCTTGCGCTGGCCGACGCCGACGGCTCGAACCCCAAGACCGTCTCCTATCATGAGACCCATGAATGGGATCCGGCCGTCCTCGCCGACGGGCGGGTCATCTACACGCGCTGGGACTATGTCGACCGCAACGCCGTACACTATCAGCAGCTCTGGAGCGTCCGCCCCGACGGCACCGGGCCCGCCATATACTACGGAAACAACACGTTCAATCCGGTCGGTGTGTGGGAAGCGTTTCAGGTTCCCGGTTCACCCCTCATCATGGCGACCGCGGCGGCCCACCATGCCATGACCGCTGGCTCGATCATCCTGGTCGATACCACCAAAGGCGTCGACGGCCTTGCGCCGATCACGCGGCTGACACCCGACGCGCCGTTCCCCGAGAGCGAAACGTATGTCGCGCCGCACAACTGGCATGCGCCCGGAAGTCCGAAGGAGTACGACACGCCCGAGGAGACCGAGCGTTGGCCAGGCCACTGCTACCGGAGCCCCCATCCGCTCTCCGAAACCTTCTTCCTCGCAGCGTACAGCTTTGATCCGCTCATCGGCGAGCCGGACGCCAACAAGGCCAACATGTTTGGCATCTACCTGGTGGATGCATTCGGAAACAAGGAACTCATCTCGCGGGATCTCAACCTATCGAGTCAATGGCCCGTGCCCATTCGACCGCGTCCGAGACCTCCCGTGGTCCCGCCAATGAGAGATACCACACTCGCGCGCGAGGGCACGTTCTACCTCGAAGATGTCTATGCCAGCGAGCCCAAACTGCCGGAAGGTTCCATCAAGGCCCTTCGCATCGTACAGGTACTGCCCAAGACCACCCCTCACGCCAACGAACCCACGGTTGGACTCGCCAACGCCTCGCCCGGCAAACAGGTCATCGGTACCGCTCCCGTCGAGCCGGACGGTTCCGCCTACTTCCGCGCGCCCGCCGGCATCCCGCTCGCGTTCCAGGCACTCGACGAGCGCGGCCAAGCCGTGCAGGTGATGCGTAGCGTCACCTACCTTCAGCCGGGCGAACGCGCCTCCTGCGTCGGTTGCCACGAGAACCGGATGACCGCGCCAACGCAGCTTCCCAAGCCACTCGCTCTCCGACGGGCGCCTTCGGCCGTTCAGCCGGGGCCCGACGGCTCGATTCCCCTGAGCTATCCGCTTCTCGTGCAACCGGTACTGGACAGACACTGCGTAGCCTGCCACAGCGGAGCAAAGCCCGCCGGGCCCGGCGGATGCCCTATCGTCCTTACCGGCGAAGCCGAAGATCGCTACACCAAGTCCTACAACGTCTTGGCCAAACGCGTGCCCTTCTCGTCGTGGGGCGGCTTGGAAGACAACGGCGAGCCCCTGACCCAACCCAACCGCTTCGGGGCACGCGCGAGCAGCCTCATGAAAATGCTCCTAGCCGGCCACCACGACGTCAGACTCGACGGCGAAGACCTTGAACGACTCGTTACCTGGATGGATGCCAACGCCCTTTTCTACGGGACCTTCGATCCTGACGACCAAGCACGCCAGCTCCGAGGCGAGCGGATTGAAGGTCCAGCCCTCCAGTGAGGGGCGTCATCGTGGAATTCCTGATTCGACAGCCCTCTTCCCCTCCCCCATCCCGACCGTCGGCGAATTGACGGAAAGCTGTCACCGGTATTCGTCGGTTCGGCGAATCAACAACGATCGGGCATGCAGTAACCCCAAACCGCCATAGGCGCAAACCCTTACCCATCAATATATTAGGTCAATCCCCCTCTCTTTCTGAATCGTCGGCACGGAGCATGCTCTAACCAAACCGAAACCGACATTTGAAGCCGACCGGGAACAAACGGAGAGGAGATCGGCTATGAACACCAAACACTTCACCACGCTGACAACGGTTGCGACAACGTGCCTGGTTCTGCTGACGGGCGTCGCGGCGGCCACGACGTATTACGTCGACGCTGTGAGTGGGAACGACGCCAACAATGGCCTGACCACGGCCACGGCTTGGCAGACCACCGCCAAAGTCTGCAACACTTGGATCTATCCCGGCGACACAGTGCTCTTCAAGCGTGGGCAAATCTGGCGCAGCCAGATCATCTTCTACCTCTCCGGTACCGCTGAACAGCCGGTCACGTTCGGCGCCTACGGCTCGGGCGAGAATCCCGTTATCACCGGTTCCGATCCCGTGACGGGTTGGACGCAGGTCGCCGCCACGCAATATGCCGTGGCCGCCCCCAACGCGATCGAGCTCGTCATCATCAACGGTGTGAAGGGCACGTACGTCGCCTCCACCGCCGAGTTGAACGCGGCCGGCAAATGGAATTGGTCGAACGGTGTTCTGACGATATACTCGATGGGTGCGCCGACGAACGTGGAAGTCGCCACGCGCAAGTTCCTCCTCGCCTTCCCGGGAAATGACTACGTAACCGTCGAAAACATGACCATCCGCCACGGCGACTTCCCTGTCTACCTGTACAACACCAACCATGTCGTTCTCGACAATCTCACCATTCATGACAACATCGGCACCGGCGGTGTCGCCGTCGTTTCCGATACGGACGGACGCGGCCAGTACAACACTATCCAGAACTGCGAAGTCTACAACACCACCGGCGACAGCGCCTCGCTCGCCAACGGCGACAACGGCAATGGCATCTTTGTCTACTCGGAGTATTGCCGCTACAACGTGATCGCAAACAACATCGTCCACCATAACGGCAACGAAGGGATTGGCATTCTCTTGGGTTCCGACAACGTGGTTGCCGGCAACACCGTCTACGAGCACGCCCAGTCCGGTATCCGCGTCGGCCTCGAGACGGCTTCCCGGAATACCATCGAGCGGAACGAATCGTATGCGAACTGCCGGGAAGTCGATGATCGCTTTGGCATTGACCTCATCCGCGTCGGCGACGACAATGTCGTGCGCTACAACCTCGTGCACGATCAGCACATCGTGGCGGGCGGGGCGTACGGCAGCGGCGGCATCCGCTTCGACGGCGGTGACTGGGAAGGCCACAACCACATGGACTCCGACGGCAACGTCGCCTACTACAACGTGATCTACAACGAGTACGTCGGCATCGAATCCTTCAACTTCGACAATGTCGAGATCTACAACAACGTCGTATACAACAGCGGCTGGTTCGGCCTCGTCGTTCAGTCCGTATTCGAGATAGACGGCATCGACAATGTCGTGGCCAACAACATCTTCGACACGGCCGGCACGGGCCTCGTGTTCCACTACCGCAACGTCAACACCGTGTTCGCCAACAACGTGTATCACGCGAACGGCGCCGCCAACTTCGTTTGGAAAGAGGGCGACACCTACCATCACGTTGACCTCGCTGGTTGGCAGGCCCTGAGCGGTCAGGACATCGAGTCCATCGTAGCGGACCCGCTCTTCGCGAGTGTCGCCGAGGCCGATTTCTCACTCACGGTCGCGTCGCCCTGCATCGATTTCGCCCTTGACCTCGGCTTTGGCTTCGACTACGCCAATAATGCCGTGCCGGCCGGCTACGGCCCCGACGCTGGTGCCTTCGAGTACACCGGGAGCCACGGTTCGGGTACGGATCCGGTGACGGTGACCATCGAGTCCGCCGCGGCCGACCACACCAACGCCGCGATTCCCGTGACGGTGACGTTCAGCATGCCGGTTACCGGATTCGCGGCAAACGATGTTCTCGCCGGAAACGCCACCGTCGGCAGCTTCGCCGGCTCGGGCGACACCTACACCTTCGTTCTTAATCCCCTCGGCCAAGGCCTCGTGACCGCCTATGTTCCGGCTGGCGTGGCCGAGAATGTCATCGGGGACGGGAATGAAGCCTCGCTCCTATTCGGCCGCGTGTACGACAGTGTTGCGCCGACGGCCACGGTGTCTTCGTCGGTTGCCTACCGCACGCGCTCGAACCCGATTCCGATGAAGGTGACCTTCAGCGAGCCCGTGACAGGCTTTGCCGCCGCCGACATCACCGTCGCAAACGGTGCCGTGGCCAACTTCAGCGGCTCCGGTTCCGTCTACTCCTTCGTGGTTCGACCCTATCGTGCGGGTACCGTGACCGTTGCGGTTGGCGCAAACAAGGCCGTCGACAGCGCCGCCAACGGCAACGCGGCCAGCGTGGCCTTCTCGCGCCTCTATTCCAGCCGCTAACCCCGACGACGGGCCCGCCCGGGCCTCCGCCTCCCGTCCTTCTGAGCCGAGTGAGTCGTCCTCGGCTCAGCGTTCTTTTTCCAGGGTCGATTCGGATGTTGGACATCCCGGCATTCCTTCGGATAAACTGCGAATTCCGTAAACGAGAGGGGCACGGATGAAATATGTGTTCCTGGGCGCCTTCGGTGGGATGGTCTTGCTGTCCGCCGTGGCTTGGGTGTGGCAACCGCGCGCTACGGAGGACGGGCGCATTCCCCTCGTTTGGGTGAGCGATGACAACCCGGTGCGCCGCGAACAGATAGACCTCTTCAACAAGTTGTATCCCCAGTACCGCCTCCGTCTCGATCCGCAGAACGCCGGCATGGAAAAGGTGATCGTCCAGTGCCTGGCCGGCGTCGGCCCGGATCTCTTCGATTGTTACAGTGGCTTCCAGCGCATTGCCTTCGTGCGTTCCGGCATCGCCATGGACGTCTCGGAGGCGTGGCGCGAACGCGGTATGCACATCGACGAAATCTGGCCGTGCCTCATACCGCTTTTCGTGCACGAGGGGCGGCCCTACGGCCATCCCGATAACACGCACGCCTCGGCCATGTGGTACAACAGAGACCTCTTCGAGCAGGAGGGTATTCCCTTTCCGCAGTCGGACTGGACATGGGATGACTGCATCCAAATCGCCCAAGAACTCACCAAACGCGACGAGCGCGGCCGGCCCATCCAGTTTGGGCTGATGATTGGCCGTTGGGAGTGGAAGGATATCTTTGTGGCGCAGTGGGGGGGCGATCTCTATACGCCGGAAGGAACGCGGTGCGTGCTCGATACGCCCGAAGCGATAGCCGGTCTCGAGTTCGCCCGCGACCTCATCTTCGTTCATAACGTTATGCCAAGCGCCACCGAGGAAATGGCCATGGCCACTCAGGGCGGATGGGGCTCGGGCGTGATCTCGCTGTTCGGCGCCGGCCACGGCGCCATGGCGATCGGTGGCCGCTGGTGGCTCTGTATCCTGCGAAACAAGGACTACGCCCATCTTCGCCTTGGCGCGGTCAACCTGCCGAAGGGTCCCTACGACCGCACCTGGGGCGGCGGCCGCTCGACGCTCGTGAATGCCAACACCAAGAACATCGAGGGCGCCCTCGCCTTTCTCGAGTACATGTACGGGCCTCACTGGAATCGGCTGATTAACCGCCAGGCCGATGCCCTCGGGCCGGTGATGAAATGCCACTACGGCGAGTACGAGGATGAATTCCTTCACAATTCGGATCATCCTGAAGAGGACTACAACGCCGTGTGGCGCACGGCGCTCGAAACGGCGGAGCCGGTTCAAGTCAGTCCATACGTTAACGGCCAGACGGTCGACCGGATCCTGCTGAAGGTGTCGGACCTGGTCTGGGCGGACCTCAAGTCCCCTGCAAACGCCCTGCGTGATGCCACGCGCGACGTCAACAAGGCCATTGTCGAGCAGTTGCGCATGGATCCTGAGCTACGCGAGCGCTACTTCGAGGATCTCGCGCGCGGCGCCCGGCCGGCCTGGGATCGCGAGGAGGATGCGCCGTGAAACGCAATCGCCTCGCGACCATCACGGCCCTGTGCTTCCTGATGCCGAATTTCCTCGGATTCTGCACCTTCACGCTCGGCCCCGTCGTCTTCTCGCTCGGCGCGTCGTTCACCAACTGGAATCTCATGAAGACGGTGCCACTGCGCTTTGTGGGATTCGAGAACTTCGCTAAGTTGTTCGGCGAAGCCGACTTCTGGGTGTACTTCGTCAATACGATCTACCTCATGCTCGGCATGCCCTTCGCCATCGGCGGCTCGCTGTTTCTGGCCATCGTGCTGAGCCAGAAGCTGCGCGGCGTCGTGGTTTACCGCACGCTCTTCTACCTGCCGAGCTTCACGGCCGGCGTGGCGCTCCTCATCCTTTGGAAGGCCCTCTACAATCCGACTTACGGGCCGATCAATCTCATCATCGAGTGGACCACGTATCACCTCGGGTTCGACGCGGTCGCGCCCGAATGGCTGGCGTCTACGAAGAACCTGCTCGCCCTCGGCTACGAACGCGTCGAGATTGTCGCCCAGCAGTTCGGCCTCGGCGCGCGCGATGCGATCATCATTATGGGTATCTGGACGGCCGTCGGCGGCGGCAATATGCTGCTCTATCTCGCCGGCATCTCGAATATTCCGCAGGACCTCTACGAGGCCGCCGAGATCGACGGCGCCAGCGTGTGGACCAAGTTCCGCCACGTCACCTGGCCGCAGCTCGCGCCGACCACCTTCTTCATTTTCATTATGAGCTTCATCGGCGGTTTGCAGGGCGGCTTCGAACAGGCGCGCGTCATGACACTCGGCGGCCCGGCCGGCACGACGACGACGCTCTCGTACTACATCTACACAAAGGCCTTCGAGGAGTTCCAGATCGGATACGCCTCGTCCATTGCCTGGGTGTTGTTCCTCATCGTGTTTGGCGTGACGATGCTGAACTGGCGGTTTGGGAGTCGGTATGTCAACTATTAACCGGGACACGCGCGGCGCGGGCAAGTGGTGGTTCCGCAAGGGCCGCTTCTACGCGTCGCACCTAGTGCTCGTTGCCTTGGCGTGCACCATGCTCCTTCCGTTCACCTGGATGGTCCTGGCCAGCCTCAAGCCGCTCAACGAGGTGCAGCTCCTCAACCCCATTCCCACCAACTGGCACCCTGAGAATTACACCGACGTCCTCAACTCGAAAGATATCTCCTTCAAGAAATACTACTTCAATAGCCTCTTCGTCGCCGGCTGGGTGACGCTGTTGTGCTGTCTGACGAGTTCGATGGCGGCCTTTTCGTTCGCCCGGATCCAGTGGCGCGGGCGCGACCACGTGTTCAAACTCTATCTCGGTACGATGATGATCCCCGGCGTGGTCACCATGATTCCCAACTACACGCTGATGGTGAAGCTTCACCTCCTCGACTCGTACACCGGTCTCATTGTGCCGGCCGCGTTCACCGCCTTCGGCACCTTCCTGCTCCGGCAATTCATGCTGACGATTCCGCCCTCGCTGGACGAAGCCGCCACCATCGACGGCGCGTCCTATTGGCAGATCTACTGGGATCTCATCATGCCGCTGGCCCGGCCCGGCCTCATCGTCCTGGCCATTTTCACGTTCATGGGCAACTACGGAAGCTTCTTCTGGCCGCTCATCCTCATCAAGAGCGAACACCTCCGCACGCTGCCCATCGGCATGCTCTACTTCGATTCGGTGTACGGCAAACAAACCAATCTCATCATGGCGGCCTCCGTCATGAATATCGTGCCCCTCATCATCCTCTTCATCGTTATGCAGAAGCATCTCGTCCGCGGCATTCAGCTCGGCGCGGTCAAAGGATAACCTGTCGCGCCTCGTCGCGCGACGCTTACACGGGAGGTCCCGTATGGCCAAGACCATTGCAGTTGTTGGCGCATCAGCCGATCGCAAGAAATACGGCAACAAGGCCGTGCGCGCCTTTGTGGACGGCGGCTGGACGGTTTATCCGGTGAATCCGAGAGAGGCCGAGATCGAAGGGCTGAAGTGCTACGCGTCCATCGAGGAAGTGCCTCAACCCATTGATCGAATCTCACTCTACGTGCCGCCGGCCGTCGGGCTGCGGATGCTCGATGCCATCGCCGCCAAGGCGCCCACCGAGTTCTTTCTGAATCCTGGCTCGGAGTCCGACGAACTCGTCGAGGCGGCGCGCGCGCGCGGCCTCGAACCCATCCAGGCGTGTAGCGTCGTCAACATCGGTCTTCGCCCGGAAATGTATCCGGACGCGTAAAGAGTAGGCCGTCGGTCAGAGGATCCGGTTGCCTTCGATCTCCTTGACCGCGTCTGGGGCGGAATGGTCATCGACGGCCTTCGGCGCCTGAACCATGTTGTCCTTCACAACCAGATCGGTCGCACCATTCTCGATGACGATGCCCGCGTCGCGCGCGCCCAAGTGGTTCTCCGTTACCCATACGCGCCGTGCCTTCTCGCCGAGCCGAACGCTGACCGATGCCTCGAACACCTGGCAGTGATGCAACATGAGGTGGTTTCGCGGGTGATCGCCGGTAGGCGCGTACTCGATGCCGAGCGCCTGGCTGCCATCGCATCGCACCTGCGTGTTGCCGATCACCGAGTGGTAGTAGAGATGAGGCATCCGCATGACGATACCGGCCCCGGCCGGATCGGATACGTAGATCTGCGTGTCCGAAAGCACCAGGCCGCAGGTGCCCTCGATCAGGAATCCGTAGGTCACGGCCTCGACCCAGCATTGCGTGATGTGATGTCCGAGGCTGTGCACGTTTCCGCCGGTGCCGTTGGTCGTTTCCTGATGGAAGAAGGTTCTTCCGCCAATCATGAAACACCGTGCCATCAGAATTCCGTCCGTGCTGCCTATCGAGAAGCCGACGCGCTCGCGTCGATAGAACGAGCCGCCGTAGGCCGGCACGAACCAATGGACGTCCTCGATGCGGACGATATCCTTCGTGCCGTCCAGGCGGATACCGATCCGGTGCGTGAATCCCGTGATGTCGCGGAACAGCGATTGGCCGGTGTTCGCGCCCTCGGGAGGCGTTGCGATGCCGATCCACGCGCTGTCGAACACCACCGACTCGACGCTCGGATTGATGCCAACCAGCAGAATGGCCGGCGGGTAAACGTCGGGCTCGTCGCCCTTCTGGTTGTTTGGATACGAGAAGGCCAGGCCTTTCACGTTCGAGTGATTGTTCAGCCGGACCGCCGAGAAGCCGTTCTCCTCGACGATGAGGGTAGCGTGGCTGTTCTCCCAACGCGGCATCGGCCCGGCGAGTGTCACACCGGAGGGGACATCCAGCGTACCGGTGATCCGGAATCTGCCGGCCGGCAACTCAGCCACGCCCGGCCCGGCGGCGGCGGCATCGAGCAACGCCTGAATCGCCGCCGTGCAATCCGCCTTGCCATCACCGAGGGGCGCTTCTCCCCATGACACCGCCCCAGCCACGAGACCAAGGGCCAGGACGAGTCCTGCGCTCGCGCGTGTCATCGACTCCTTGCCTCCCGCCGGCTGTCCGCCTAGTCAAACCTCACCTTGGCCAGGTAGATGCTGGTCTTGCCTTCGTGCGATGAGTAATAGCTGATCCACAGCAGGCCGTCGTGCCAGATTAGGCCCGGGTAGCTCGTATCGCCGCCGGACGGCAAGGTCAGAAACTCGCGCAGCGTTGCGGCTTCCGGATCGACCCAGCAGAGCCCCGTGCGAACCTTGTTGTCGTACAGGCGCACGACTGCCACGAACCGCCCGTCCGGCAACCGAATCATGTTGGGCCCGCCGATGGCCACGCCGAGGTCTTTCCACGTCCACTCCGTATACGGTGGCGCGGCTTCGCCGATCATGCCGGTTCCGCCACGGCGGAGAAGGCACAGGGCGCGGTCGTCGTCGAGAAACACGATGGCCGTCTCGTTCGGATACTCCTGGTCCATGGCCCGCTCAACAAGGGTGCCGAAAGTGTGTCCGTCCTGGCTCGAGTAGAGGCGGATGTGCTTGTCTTCGCCGCACATGTAGCCGAAGCCGTACGCCGTGCCCTTGTGCCACGTGATGCGCCACATCCAGTAGTTCGGATCGCATACGGGCGTCGGCGCGCTCCACGTGCGGCCATCGTCCGAGAAGTAGGTCATGGTCTGGTGCGTGCCCTTCGATGTGTCGTGCCAGGCCGCCGCGCCGCTCAGCATCAGTTGCCCCTCAGGCGTCACTGTGATCTGGGCGTCGCGCAGATCCGCATCGCCCGATGTGATGAGCGCAGCCGATTCCCACTGCTCGCCGTCTGGCGACGTGATCACGCGCAACGCGCCGTCCGGCGACGCGTGCGCCTGCCCTTCGCGAAACACGCAGTACCAGGCATCTCTCCACCGCGTGAGATTCGTGAAGGCGTTGTGCGGCGCGGCGTCCCAGATCATCCCGTAGTCCACGAGCGTAGCTTCCGGTACCGGCCCTTCATCTACGGGAATCCACGTGATACCGCTCCGGCCCGCCCGGAGGCGTTTCGCGCGAATACTCGAGCCTTCGCCTTCTTCGTAGTACACAATCAGCACCGAGCCGTCCCTCAGGTTGACCATCGAAGGATACGCGCCGCCGACGCTGTCCACGGGCACGTTGTCGCTCCACGTCTTGCCCTCGTCGAGGCTGTAATGAAGGCTCGTTGCCGGGAGACGATGCGCCATCAGGATGATGCCGTCCAACGTCCGGTGTAGATACGGACAGTGGCCCGGGAAACCGAAGGGGGCGGACACCGTCCATGCCTTGCCGCCATCCGCCGAGGTCGACCACGCCATCGTCTCGTCGCGTCCGCGCTGGGCCGCGAACAGGCGGCCGTCGCGCAGCTCGATGACGTCGGTTTCCGCGTCGAGGCGCATGCCGCCGTTATCGATGTCGATCACCGGACTCCACGTGCCGCCGTCATCTTCCGAGAGGGTCACGGCCCCCCACGATTTCCCCTCATCCTCAGCGTACACACCGAGGATGAGTCGGCCGTCCGAAAGCTGGCGAACCGGCGAGCTGCAGTAGTAATTCTCCGCAATCTGCTTCGGTTCCGACCACGTCTTGCCCAGGTCATCCGAGGATACCATCCAGGTTCCAAGACCGATCCACGGCGGCTGCTGGCCTTCCGCTTTCCGAAGCGAGAAGAAGTTGCAGATCAGCCGGCCGCTCTTCAGTTGGGCAATGGAGGGGTCGCGGTCATCATCCGGACCATCGTACAGTGTCTCGGCCGCCGACCATGTCCGCCCTTCGTCGGCCGACGTGCAATACGAGACGCGGCCCCCCATCGGCAACTGCTCGTTCGGCAATGCCACATGGCCGTATCCGGCGTAGAAGACCGCCATCAGGCGGCCATCGCTGAGCCGGCAGACATCCGGAAAAGCCTCATAGGCCCCGGCCCCGGCATCCGTGCATACATGAACGAACATCGGTACCGGAAACTCGAAGGCGCCTTCCGCCTTCTGCGCCTCCATGCCGACCACGATATCCTTGACGTGCACCAAGCCTTGACTGGCGTAGAACCCAACACGGCCAGCCCCGAGCGTGGCGTCCTCGGCTTCATAGAGCAGCGCGCCGTTCAGCCAGACGCGCAGCGTGTTACCGACGCACTCGAGTTTGCCGTCATGCCACTGTCCGGCAGGCTTGTCGAGTTGGCTCATGCGCTTGATCTCGTGCCAAGACTCCGCCTCGTCCGAGCGGCACAGAATCGCTTGGGCGCGGTCGTAATGGACGTAGTAGCAGTCCGTGCCGCTGGCGGCGCGTACCATGAATCCGCACGCCAGCACTCCCTTGTCCTGGGGCTCGACCAGGAACTTGGCGCTGAGGCTCACGTCGCCCCAGGCGCAGGGAAGGTAGACCGCCGTCGTGACGGCCTCGCGGCCGTCGAGAACCAGCTCGCCGTTCTCAATCCGCCCGTTGGCATCGCTGAAGGCCCATTCCTCAGCAGCGCCTTCCTTTGCCAGATCTGGTGTTAATTCTTGGCCCCATACGACGCCCTGGAACAAAACGATCATTAACGACGACGCCAATCCGATCGTGCTCAAACCATTCATCGTTCACCTCCCATGACTGTTAGTGTGGAGCCGGCTCCTGAATCAGTCTGATCGGTCCGATCCGTCGGATCCGCAAGATAAGTCATTCCCAATCCGTGATTTGTGCTGTTCTCACTGCTGTTCCCCAACCTCAAGGCTAACATCATCGAGATATGCAACCGTTTCCGCGTCGGCGTTTGACACGAATCCCATCCACTCGAGCCGCGCGAAAGCCTTGCTTCCACAGGCCAGGTTCTCGAATGCTCGGGGCTCTTCGCCGGCCAGCGCCACTTTCATGTTAAAGGTTCCGGTGGCGTCCTTGCCCAGTACACACTCGATCTCGAGCGTGAACCACTCGCTTGGGCGAATGCTGAGCAGTTCCTTTCCTCCGACTGTCAGTTTCCCGTCGGCCTGAACCCAGATGCTGGGTCCGACGCGATAGGGGCTCCGGCTGTCCCGCCATTCATGAAATAGCACGGCTCCTGGCTCGACGCGTAGCGCGCAACGGCCTACCGCGCGCCCGCTGCGGAGGTTGGGCAAGTACACAAGGTGTGGATTGAACGCGAACTTGAGGCCGGGCGCGTCCGTGAATCTGAGGGAGTAACTGCCGGTGGCGGCGGTTTCGTCGGTGACGCGGATCCGGGCGCTGCCTTCCTCGCCTTGCGTGTGGGCGTCTGATGCCACGTTGCCGACGGGCGTTTCCTCGAAGCCGTCGTGGATGCTGACGGGCTCGGGCAGAACCGGAAGCGAGGAGGGCTCGCGCGGGATCTGTTTCGGTTTGTCGACCCATTCCGATTCGCCGTACAGACCGGTCGCAGACTGGTCGATAGGCTGGAAGCCCACCGCGAGGGCAGGCGAGTTGGGTTTGAGCCGGAAATCGCCCGCCTCGGCGTTCTCAAACCCGGGATTCGCGATGATCGAGTGGGTATCATGGCCTTCGGCCTGCCATTCCTCGAAGGTGCGGCCGGCAAAGTCCATATCCTCTCCCGACGTATCCCAGTAGCAGTTCGAGTCGAGTTTCCAGTTGCCGTTGCCCCACTGACTGCCGAGCAGTCTGCCGTTGTTGAAGTAGACGATATTCCGCTCGAAGACGAACGAGATATGCTCCTCTTCGCGCGACCGGATGAGCTGTTCACGGTGCGAGAACGCAAACACGTTGTTGCGGACTTGGTTTTCCTTGCCGTAGTGCTGGTGGAGCGTGCCGGTGAGGGTGTTGTACACGATGTTGTTCTCGGCGACGATGTCCGTGCTGCCTTCGTCGAAGTAGATGCCCCAGCCACCGGAAACCATCGGGCACGACATCACGTCGTGAAAACTGTTGTTGCGGATGACGGTGCCGGGCGACACGCCGAGCGTATAGATGGCGCCCATATCGCTTAGCTGGCCGTGGCCCACGTGATGCACGTGGTTGTACTCGATGATGTTGTGGTGGGCCGAGGTCTCCGCGTAACCCCAGGACCAACCGATGGAGAGGCCCGAGTAGCGGAAGTCGCACACCTCGCAGTGGGAGAGGGTGTTATAAGAACTCCGGCCGATCCAGAAACCTACCGCGCCTCGGAAGATCCGCCCGCCATCGTGGAGAAAACAGTTGTCGACTACGTTGTACTCCGCGGCCTCGTTCTCCGACGCCGGGCTGCCGCCTTCACCGATGCGCACGCCGCCTGCGCCGAGGTCGACGATCTCGCTGTGCACCAGTCGGTTGCGCTTGCAGCCCGCCCGGAACCACACGCCGTAGGTGCCGACATGGCCGATCACGCAGTCCTCGATGACGCAGTCGCGCGCACCCACGGCCTCGAAAGCCGCCGGCACCGAAAAAGCCGCTTGGCCATCGCTGTGTCCGGACGGCTCGATGGGCCAATCGGCGTACTCGAACCGGAGCCCTTCGAATCGCAGGTGGTCGACGAAGGTCCCTTCGGCGGGCTTGCCCTCGATGAGCACCAACTGCTTGGCCACCGGCGCGACTACGTTGGCGGTGGCGAGGTCCTCGCCCGGAAAGGGGATGTAGTAGACCTTGCCTTCGCGGTGGTTTAGGAACCACTCGCCTGGCTGGTCCAGCGCCTCGAAGAGATGCTCGACAAAGTAGCGCTGATCGGGGCGCCAGTAACCGAAACCCCAATTTGTGCGGCCGGTGAACTCGATGATCCGGTCCTCGACGTCGATGCTCTTGGGCCGCATCAGCGCCGTTTCCCACGAGTGGTACACGACGACGACCGCATCATTGAGATTGGGCCACGCATCGAGATCGCCCGGCCGGTAGTAGAACCGCGTCGCGCTCCGCTCTTCCTTTCCGGACTCGGCGTTCTTCTCCATGACCGGTCCCTGCGTGTAGAACAACTCGCCGTCAACCGGATCGTCGCCGGCGGGATGATGGGCGTTCGGCGTACGGGCCGGCGTCCGACGTTCGCCGTTGACCCAGAGCGCGCCGAACCGCCAGTCCTTGGGAACGTCGGCCACCCAGCGTTCGCCCTCCTGCTGCCAGCCCGTGATCCGGCGGCCGCCGTGGATGACGGATTCCTCACCGGGTGCCGCCGCGTAAGTAATGGGTGCTCCGTCGGCGCCGGAGTCCTCCCTACCGAAATGAACTGCCTCGGTCACGTAATAGGTTCCGGCATGCACGATGACACGGACGCCCTCCGGCGCCTGGGCTCCAGCCTTGAGACGCCGCACGGCATCGCGCGCGCCAACCAATGTTGCCAGCGGGCCGTCGCCACCGGTCGCGTCCGGCACGGCCAACGCGCCCGACCAGGCGTCATTGCCGTTCGGGGCCACGTGCAACTCGGCCGGCGCGGCCTTGGCTACCGCAGCGCCCAGCACCATGACCACGGTCATGGCCAGGATGCCGAGGGTTGTCCTGTCTCCGGCAAATGCGCGCATGCTGATTCCTCCGTTGAGTCCGGATATCCGCACCGGACAAGCCCACCCATGCCAGTCTAAGCCAAGTCGGCCGTGGCCTCAAGTCAGAACCCTATTCATCGTGACGCCGATAGACGGCCACCGGCTGGCCCCAAGCCGGCTTCAGATCATTGACATGGTCGTAGTGCTGCTCGAGTACGCCGCCGGGACGCGCCAGCGATCCCAGGTACACCGGCGAATTGACGATGTATTTCGGTTTGAGCGCCTCGACCAGGCGCGCCGGAACCGTGTGGTTGGACGTGGTGAACCCCCGGCCCTGCGAATCCACGAGGTCTGACTCGTCGGGCGGGAAAAACGGGAGGACCTGCGGAGAACAAAGGCCTCCCGAGTCAATCACATCACCCTCGAAGAAGTAGGCGAAGACGCCGACCTCGCTGATCAGCGCCGCGCCGGGGCGTTCGCGGATGCGCTTGTTCATGAACGCCGCCGCATCCTTGTAGGCCTCGTACCGTTCGATCTCCGTACCCGAGGCATCCCCCTTCATGCAGTCGCGCGCATACAGCCATGGCCGCGACTCAGGGATCAGGCCCCGATGATAGGTGTAGCGGTTGAGCGCAGCGAAACCGATGAACAGCGCCACGCACAGCAGCGCCCAGGCGCGAACTCTCGCACCTCCGCGGTCGCGTCCGACGATGACGCCGACCAGCATGGCGCCGCCGAGGTAGAGCGACAGCACCGCCGACACGACGAAGGAAGGGTAGTACCACGTGGCGGTGCTTCCCAGCACCGAGAAAAAGAGAAGCACGAGCACGGCATATGCCAAGATCATCAGGGCCGCGCTCCGTCTCCGGATGAAGAGCGCGAGCACCACCGGCGTGAGGCCCGTCGCTATCCAGCAGAACACGCGTCGGCCCGGCGCATTCCAAGCCTCGTGCGTAGCGCCGTTGAACAGGATCTTCGCCCCCCAAGCGCGCCAGCTCGCGATTGTCCGGGGGAAGACATGGAGCACGTTCGCCGCGAGCGGGTACTCCTCGGCCGAGTAAGGCCAGAAGATGGCTGAGGCGTGCCGCTTGGCTATGATGGAATGCGGGATGGGCGAGCCATAGTAAGATTCCGCGAAGGCGATCCAGAGCACGGGCACAATCAAGTAGAAGATCAGCCATTGCCAGCGGAACCGCCTCGATAGGATGAGGAAGACCCAGGTGATCACCGAAAGCACAATGCCTTCCGGCCGGACGAGCGGTGCCAGTGATGTGAGCAGGACGGCGTAGGCGTATCGCCCGGTCACCAGACAGTAAATGGCGTCAAGCACGAGGAACACGAGCATCGCATTCTCGAAACCCTGAGAGGCCGCGTAAAGGTGAACCGAGTTGAATCCCACGAGAACGGCCGCCGAGAGCGCCACACCGTTGATCCAGAAGGTTCCGTTGATCTCACAGGGCCCTCCGTTCGCGTCAGCGGCCCCAGTCAGTGTCTTGCGCGCCAGCAAGAATGCCAAGAGCACAATCCCGAAGTGGAAGAAGGCATTGAGCCACAAGGCCGCCAACGGCACATCGTGCACGTGCGTCAGTTTGCAGAACAAGGCCAGCGTGAACATGAAGCCTGGCGTCGTCGAACCGAGCACCGGCCGGCTACCGAGATTCCAGACCGGCATATCCCGTTCCACGAGATGCCGCACGTGACGGAACGTGATGTAGGCATCATCGCAGGGCCTGGGCGTCTGAGAGAGGAGCAATATCGAGCAGAGCAGGGCCACCGCGCACGCGGCCGCAAACCACGCACGGCCGCCGAACAGCGCCATCTTGCTCGCCAGGCGTCCTCGAGGCGGACCGGGGGGGCGTTCCTCATTTGTCATGGTGTCTTCTCCAAACGTGCGCGCACAGCCTCAGCCAGCCGCTCGGCGACAAAGAGTCGGCCTTGCTCGTTCAAGTGCTCGTTAGGATACATGCTACCCCAATGAAACTTCGATGGGTCCAAAACCAGGGAGAGGTCCAGCAGATCGACATCTTCCGCGCGTAGTGCGTCACGAAAGGTCTGCACGTTCTCGCGAATGCGCGCTGTGAACCGTTCTCCGAGATACTGCTCGCCCGTCTGGTAGTCGATCGGCGTGAAGTAGATGACGGCGCACACACCGGCCTTGCGCAACTCCCGTGCGATGTGTACCGCAGCAATGACCTTCGCGTGATCCGCGGGCGCCCGGTACATGTAGCGGAGAATGAGCTGATCGCGGGTGTTCTCGTCGGTACACGTCGCGTACTTCGCGTCTGTGAACTCCTGGATCGCGCCCACCGGCACATCGCCGTCAAGAACCAGCGTGCGGTTATACTCGCGTTCCGAGATCGGGGTGAGGTTGAAGGCGCGAAACGCCGCCAGCGGCCGGTAGAATGTGCGGAACCAGCGGTTGTCGTGACGCAAGAACAATTTGATCCGTTCGAACTGGTACGCGGGCCGGCAATCCCAATACGGCGACACCGTGCCGAGGTTGATCGGCACGATGACCACGCGGGGCGGGTTGGGTTTGCGCACCACGTATCGGCAGAAGGCTTCATAGAGCTCGAGGTGGTAGGCGTCGTGGGCGATGCAGCCGACTCGATACTGCGGCAAGAGGCGCTGCAACATCTCATTGATCGGCGCCCGATCCGCCTCGCGAGGATCCACGGTATAGAGCGTGCTCTCGCCCAGGTACAGGATCGGGCGGCCCTCGGCCAGATACTGATCGCAGAGCCGGACAGGCGTGGGGGTGTCCTTGTAGCCCGACACGAGGCCGAGAGCCACCTGGAGGGCGGCCAGGATCGCCGCAAGCACGGCCAGCCGTATAATCAGCCGAGTCGGCATGGTGCGTTCGCGCCCCTAAAACTGGAAATACACAAACGGGATCTCCTCCGGAACGCCGAGGTTCATTACGGCAAACCCGGCAACCACATAAAAGGCCCACCGCATCCACACGGGCCGCCGCCCAACCAGCTCCTCAATGCTCGTGTCCTTACCTATGTGCTCGACCGTCAGTAGAACGATCAGCGGCAGCACCGTCGCGACGAAAGCCCTGACCGACAGATCCATCGACGTCAGAATGCGGGCGAATCCGCCATAGGCCGTCAGATGTCCCCAGTGCGAAGGGAAGTGCGTCAGGATGTAGACCGCTTGCGACACGGACTCGGCGCGGAAGAACACCCAGGCGAGGCACACGAGCAGGAAAGTCGTGACGAGCCGGAGCGCATCGATGACCCGGGGCCGGTGTTCGAGGCCCGTATCGCGGGCCAGGCGGGCGCGAACGCCCTTCAGCAAGTAACCCGCGATGTAATAGCTGCCGTGCAGGGCGCCCCAGACAACGAACGTCCAATTGGCGCCGTGCCAAAGGCCGCTCACGACGAACACGATTAGGATATTCGAGAACCATCGGCCCAACGCGACGTGCCGCCCGCCGAGCGGTAGGTATACATAGTCGCGAAACCAGGTCGACAGCGAGATGTGCCACCGCCGCCAGAATTCCGGAATGGAACGCGCGCCATACGGACGGCGGAAATTCTGAATCAGGTCGATGCCCATCACGCGCGCCGCACCGATGGCAATGTCCGAGTAGCCCGAGAAATCGCAGTAGATCTGAAACGCGAAAAACACGGTTCCCAAGACCAGGATCGGCCCTGGATAGCGTTCCGGCGCGCCGTACACATGGTTTACGAAGACGGCCAATCGATCCGCTACGACAACCTTCTTCAGCAAGCCCCAGAGCATCCGTATCAGTCCATCGCGAACGCGCCCGTAGTCGAAGGCGTGCTCGCGGTTCAACTGAGGCAGGAGATTCACGGAGCGCTCGATGGGCCCTGCCACCAACTGAGGGAAGAAGGCCACATACAGCGCAAATCGTCCCAAATGTCGTTCCGGTTGCTGATGGCCGCGATACACCTCGATGGTGTAGCTGAGGGTCTGAAACGTGTAGAACGAGATACCCACGGGCAACAGCACGTCCAGAAGGGGAATGTCAACCGGTACATGCAGCCAGCCGAACGCCCGGTTCGACCACGCGGCGAAGAAGTCGAAGTACTTGAACGTGAACAAGAGCCCCAAGTTCGCCACGAGACTCATGATCAAACACTTGCGCCGGCCCGTCTTCTCAGGCTCGTGCGCCATCCACAGGACAGCCAGGTAGTCCACGAGCGTTGAAGCCACGATGAGCAGCGCGTACAACGGCTCCCAAGCCATGTAGAAGTAATAGCTTGCGATGAGGAGCAGCAGCCAACGAGCACGAAATGGCAGGGCAAAATAGAGCGCCACCACTACCGCGAAAAACACCAGGAATTCTATCGAGTTGAACTGCATCGCCGCGTCGATTGCTCCACCGAGAGTCGGCCCGGAGTAAACCACATCTCCTCGGACGTGTTCAACCAACCCCAAGCGGTTCGGATTCGCGCAAGAGGCGTTATCCCCTTGAGCCCAGCCCAGTTGACAACGCTTTCGAGGGGGTGGCACCATGACCGGGCGGGAAAAGGAGATACCCCTCCACGCGGGTGTTGGCGCGTGGCTCAGATAGAGGATTGCGCACCCTGGGGGGCCGCCGGTAGGGTGCACACGGGAGGTAGGTTGATGGCGACGACGTTGGATATCCGCGAGTACTTGCTGGAGAATAGCCCTTGGGTGAATCCCAACGCCACCGTGGACACGATCAAGATAGGCGATCCGGCCCGGGTCGTGCGGCGTGCCGGTGTCTGCTGGTATGCCTCGATCGAGACCATTCGCGCGGCCCACGCCGCAGGGTGCGACCTCCTCATATGTCACGAACCTACCTTCTGGCAACACAGTGCTCCCGAGGACCGTTACCGCACCACAGAGCCGGGGCGTACGAAGCAACGGTTCCTCGAAGAGACCGGCATGGTCGTCTTGCGCATTCACGACACTTGGGATCAGTGGCCCGGCATCGGGATTCGTGACTCGTGGGCAAAGTGGCTCGCACTGGAGAAGAGGATTTATGCCAGTACAGACACTAACTACCACGCCATATACGAGATCGAGCCGCAGCGCCTCGTCCAATTCGCCGCCCACGTCGCCCTGCTCGTTCAGCCCCTCGGCGAGGACAGTGTCCGCGTGATGGGCGACCCGAACCGGCTCGTGAGCCACCCGGCCATCGGCGTGGGATGCGCGGGCCCGGATGCCGATATGGTTGAGGCCGGCGCCGACGTGCTCATCGTCTGCTACGATGGCGCGCCGTATTGGGCGGTGCGCGAGCGGCTGCATGAGATGGGAGCCTCGCTGATCGTCGTCGAACACGGCACGAGTGAGATTCCGGGCATTCGGAACCTATGCGAACACCTGTGGACACAGTTCCCGGATGTGCGGTTCCTGTATTTCGGTGAGCATCCGAAACCGTGGACGGTTTCCGCGGGCGCCCCGACCATCGAGAACCTCATGTGAGGCGCCGAGGCCTGCCATGCCGGACTTTGGCGTGACGCCGGAGAAACGGCGCGAGTTGCTTGAACGGATGGCCGCGTGCGGCCTGCGCGAGGAGGATCTCGACGAGCGATTTGTGTCGAGCGGAGGACCTGGCGGCCAGAAAGTGAATCGGTCGGCCACTTGCGTTCAGCTCTGTCACCGGCCCACCGGAATGGATGTCAAGATGCAGCGGGCTCGCAGCCAGGCCCTCAATCGCTTCTATGCGCGGCGGCGGCTGTGCGAGTTGCTCGAGAACCGGGCGCTCGGCGCGGACAGTCCGGAAGCGAAGGCTCGGGCGAAAGCGCGAAAGCAGAAGGCGCGACGGAAGCGGCGGAACCAAGCGAAACTTGAGTAAGGAGGCAACACGATGAAGACGAGTCGACGACATTTCCTGCGCGCGTCGGGCGCAGCGGTCATTGCGGCCGGCACGGTGGCCACAGGGCGCGTCTGGGGCGCCAACGAACGCGTGCGCGTCGCCTCGGTGGGCGTGGGCGGACGCGGGTGGGATCATGCCCGAACCGCTAACGCGCGCGAGGACGCCGAGATCGTGGCGCTGTGCGACGTAGACCAGCAGATCCTCGACAACCGCGTGAAGGAAATGAGCGATATCAACGGCAAGTCCGTCAAAGGCTACCGTGATGTTCGTGACTTGCTCGCCGACGGCGAGATCGACGCGGTGACTTTTGGCACGCCGAACCACTGGCACGTGCTCGGCTCGATCTGGGCCCTGCAAGCCGGCAAACACGTCTACGTCGAGAAGCCCATCTCGCATACCGTCTGGGAAGGTCGCCAACTCGCCGCGGCCGCCGCGAAGTACGGCCGTGTCCTTGAACACGGCACTCAACGCCGTTCCGAACCGGCTTGGCAGCGGGCCGTCGAGCGCGCCAAGGCCGGTGTTATCGGCAATATCTACATGGCGCGCTGCGCCATCTACCGTTTCCGCGAGCCCTTCATGTTTCCTGCCACGGAGGATCCGCCCGCGAACCTCGATTGGGCGCTCTGGCAAGGCCCTGCACCGGAGAAACCGTTCAGTCGCAACTACGTCCACTACAACTGGCACTGGTTCTGGCATTACGGTAACGGCGAGATCGGCAACAACGGACCTCATGCGACCGACATCATCCACTGGATTATCGACAAGGGTCTGCCGGTGAAGACGTACAGCAGTGGTGGCATCTTCGGCTATACGGAGGACACTCGCGAGACGCCGAACACCCAATCCGTCACGCACACCTTCGCCGACGGCACCGTTATGCTCATCGACGTCCGCAATCGCCATACCGAAAGCGGCCCGTCCGTCTGCGCCTACGGCACCGACGGCTACATGCACGATGGCCGGTTCTTCGACAAAGACGGAAAAGAGATTCCGGACGACCAGACACCCGAGAAGGTCGACGGCACCGTCGCACATTTCGCCAACTTCATCGAGGCCGTCAAAAAAGGCGACCCAAGCGCCGTCAACGCCACCGCCGAACAGGGTCACATTGCCGCGTCGCTCTGTCACCTCGGCAACATCGCCTATCGCGTCGGCCGCAGCGTGCAATTCGATCCGAAGACGGAACAGTTCGTCGGCGACGACGAGGCGAATGCGCTGTTGACGCGCACCTATCGGGAAGGGTTCGAAGTGCCGAAACTGGCGTGATCCCGCGTGGCTGTCGGCTCGGATCTTAGGGCATGATCGCGATCTTGAGGCCGGATCGGCGGCGCATGAGTTCGATACCATCGAGCAAGCGATCGAGGGGCAGCTCGTGCGTGACGAGGGTGCCGACATCGATCTTTCCGGCGGCCAGCAGATCGAGGGCGTCGCGCACATCGCACGGCCGTGAGTCGGACGCGCCGGTGACCGCGATCTGGCCGTAGTGGATCACGCGCGTGTCGATTTCGATGGTCGATTCCCCGCGCGGCAAACTGGCAAACAAGTTGAGCGCGCCGCCTTTCCGCACCATGCGGAAGGCCTCGGCCTGCGCCGCCGCGCTCGGGGCCGCCGCAAACACCACGTCGGCCCCTTCACCGCCCGTCAGCGCGCGGATCTGCGCCGCGGCATCACCGCCGGCCACATCCAGGGCCTCGACACCAGCCAGTCTCCGCGCGAGGGCAAGTCGTTCCTGCGAACGCTGCGTGACGACTACGCGATGGGCCCCGTAGGCCTTGGCCACCTCGGCACACAAGCAGCCCATGGGCCCCGCACCCACCACCACCACCGTGTCGCCCGGCTTCACGCCAGCGATCTTGGCCGCGTTGACGACGCAGCTCAGCGGCTCGGCGAGGGCGGCCGCCTGGTCGGCCAATCCGTCCGGCACACGTAACGCGTTACCACCTCGGATGGCATCGGCCGGCACGGCCATGTATTCGGCAAAGGCGCCATCGTAGTCCATGCTGATGCACTTCATGTGCGGGCAAAGGTTCTCGAGGCCGCGGGCGCAGTAAGCGCAGCGGTTGCAGGCAACACTGGTGGCGAAAGTCAGCCGGTCGCCCAACTCGAATCCGTCGACCTCGTCGCCTATCGCGATGACTTCGCCAACGAGTTCGTGGCCGATGATCCGAGGCGGCGTACACCTCGGATTGCCGACGGTGTACAGCTTGAGATCCGTGCCACAGATCGTGCAGGCGCGAATCCTCAAGATCATGCCGTCGGCGCGCAGCACAGGCTCGGCGACGTCCTGCACCAACAGATCACCCGGGCCTCCGTACAATGCAGCCTTCATGATACGGGCCTCCCCGAGCCGCCGGCGATGCGGCTATATCAAGCCGAGCGCGCGCGGATCGTCGATCATCGAGACGACGGTATCGTACACCTCGAAGCCGGCACGGCGGTAGGCCGGAATCGCATTGGCATGGTCGAAGTTGCAGGTGTGAAGCCAGAACCGGCCTGCGCCGCGCGCCCAAACATAGTCCGCCGACCAATCGAGAAGGTAGCCACCGATGCCCTTTCCGATGTGCTCCGCCGTGATTCCGAAGTACACGAGCTCGACATGGGGCAACGAGGCGAAGTCGAACTCGATCAGGCCGGCCGGCGCGCCGTCCAGAAAGGGCACCCACACCTCGACGGTAGAGCAATAGACGGTCTCGCGGAGCTGCGCGTCGGTGAACTGCCGGCGCTCGAACCACATGTCGCGTCCCACGACATCGTGAAGATATCGATAGAAATCCAGGGGCGGCTCGATGATGTGCGAGACAACGAGGTTTTCCGGTCGGGGCCGCGCCTTGTTGCGGGTGGGCGGCTGGCGCATCTCGAGATAAGTCACCGTCATCTCGACCTTGGGCACGGATACTGGGGCGTGTTCTGTCACAACGCAGGATCTCCTTGTCGTTCTCTCGGTTTATCTTTCCGCGATCGGTTCTTGGCCTCCCCCGATTCGCCCTCCGCTGCGAGGCGTTTGATCGCGACGCCCATTCCGGCCATCGTCGCCGAGACAACCGGTGAAACGAGATTGAAGACGCAGTAAGGAAGATAGGTCAACGTCGGCACGCCCAGGACGCCGCTGGCAAAGGCGCCGCACGTGTTCCACGGCACGAGCACGGAGGTCACCGTGCCGCCGTCCTCGAGCGCTCGGGAGAGGTTTCGCGGATCCAATCCGTACGCCTTGTACGTGGACTGGAACATCCGCCCCGATATCACGATGGACAAGTACTGCTCCGATGCGGTGAGGTTGACCACGATGCATGTGCCAATCGTGGTGGCGATCAGACTGCCCGCGCCGTGTGCCAAGTGCAGGATAGCCTCCGCTATCCGAGGCAGCATGCCTGTGGCCTCCATGATCCCGCCGAATACCATAGCCATCACGATGAGGATCACCGTGTTGGTCATGTTCACCATGCCGCCGCGAGACAGGAGCTGGTCGACGGCCTCGTTGCCCGTCTCGGACGCGAATCCCGAGTAGGCCACGGATGCCACCCGCGCATAGGCAGCCTTGGCCGCCACGCCGCCATCACCGGCCCATGGCTGCCTCTGGAAGACGACGGCCGTCGCCGCCCCCAACAAGAGGCCAATCACCAGGGCCGGAATGGCCGGCATCCGGAATCCGACCAACACGACAACCGCCAGCGGAATCAGGAGCAAATAACCGCTCACGTTGAAGTGCTGCCGAAGAGTCTCTGCCATTTCCGCTACGGCCGGATCGTGGTAGGCATCGCTGTGGAAGAACAGCCCAATGACGGCGAAGGTTACGAGCGTAATCGAGTACGCCGGAATAGTAGTATAAATCATGTGCTGGATATGAGTGAACAAGTCCGTGCCCGCCACGGCCGGGGCCAAATTGGTCGTGTCGGACAGCGGCGACATCTTGTCTCCGAAGTACGCGCCCGAGATCACGGCGCCCGCCACAAGGCCGTCGGGAAACCCCAGTACCTTTCCCATGCCGATCAAGGCCACGCCTACGGTGCCCATCGTCGACCAACTGCTACCGATGGCCAGTGACACTACCGAGCAGATCACACAGGCCACCAGGAGAAACACCCCCGGACTGATGAGGCGGATCCCGTGGTAGATCATGGCCGGTACCACTCCGCTCATGATCCACGTGCCGATCAACGCGCCCACGACAAGGAGGATGATGACCGCTTCCATGGCAAGGACAATCGACTGAATCGCGTGCCGCTCGACGGCGCGGTAGTCGCATTTCAAGACAACGCGCCCGATCAATCCCGCGAACATGGCCGACAGGAGCAATCCGAGCTGGTTGGGCCCGCTGGACGCTTCATCGCGGAAGACCGCAACGTTCGTGGTGAGCACAGCCAGCAGGAAACCTACCGGCAACAGAGAGAGCCAAAGCGGAGGCCGAGTCTCGCGTTCGTCCATGGAAACCTCGCTGCAGTTCGACGAGACTATATAGCATTGAGCGCCGAATTGGAAGAATCGGACACAGCGGCGGCCGATCGGAAAGGCCATACCTGATCCCCCCCTTCGGTCGAGCCTTGGGCCGGTGACGGACGAATCCTTGCCTGCCGCAACTGCGGGGATTCGAGATCGGAACCGCAATCACTGTCTGATGGTCGTTTGTCACCGGTCCATCCCTCTTTCGGGAGTTGCCGGCTGAAGAGAAGTACAATCGTTGGCCCCAAACCGCGTAAACTGGACGCGGGTGCCTGCGGGCATCCGGACGACGGAAAAAGCCGCGTATGAGATTCCGGCGTCCTTGTTGTCCATGGCGTCTGTTCTGTCCATCATTGCGGAGGGATCATATGAAGTCAGCAATCATGGCGGCCCTGTTGTTCGCAGCCTACGGAGGTGTCGACTCGATGAACGTTCACGCGGATGAGGCCATTCCCGAAGGGTATCCTAGTGTGAAGGAATTCCCAGATCCGTTCCGCTTTGATGATGGAACGCGCGTGGCATCGGTGAAGGACTGGCCGCGACGCCGGGACGAGATGAAGGAATGCATCCTGGCGATCGAGTACGGCCACGTGCCGCCCCCGCCCGGCAACGTCGAGGTCGCCCGCGAGGACGCACCCGAAGTCACAAACGAGGGCCGCACGTTTTCCCAACGCGTTGTGCTGCGCTTCGGTCCCGACAAGGCACTCGAGACAAATGTCTGCGTCTATCGTCCTAACGACAAGACCGGCCCGTTCCCGACCATCGTTCGCATTGGCCCGGGCGACGACATGGCGAGCGAGATGAATGAGCGCGGCTATGCCTTCGTCGCCTTCGAACATCGAGATCTCGATCCGGACACCGAAGGCCACGACGTAGTCGGCCCGGCTCAACAGGCCTATCCGGATAACGACTGGGCCAGCCTCGGCGTGTGGGCGTGGGGCGCGTCGCGCGTCGTGGACTACCTGGAAACCTGTCCATGGGCCAACACCGCCCAGTTGGTGATCACCGGTCATTCGAGAACCGGCAAGACGGCGCTCTTGGCCGGTGCATTGGACGAGCGGTTCGCCATGGTCGTTCCCAACGGCTCCGGCTGCGGCGGGTCGGGCGCGTTCCGGGTCATGGGCACCGGCGCCGAGACGCTCGACCTCATCACGAGGCCGGAGCGGTTCGCGAGTTGGTTTCACAAGGATTTCCACCGTTTTGCCCGCCGCGAAGACCGGCTTCCTTTCGACCAGCACTTCCTGAAGGCGCTGGTGGCGCCGCGCATGCTGCTCACCACGGACGCCTTGGGTGACTATTGGGCCAATCCGCTCGGGACACAAGCCACGTTCCTGGCGGTGCAGCCGGTGTTCGATTTCCTGGGCGCATCCGATCATAGCGCCATCCATTTCCGCAAGGGTGGCCACGATCAACTCCCGGAGGACTTCCGTGCGTTGCTCGACTTCGCGGACTGGTACTTCAGCGAAAGGCCTCTGCCGCGTCCAAGGGTCATCCTAGCGGATCCGGGCTACCGGCTTTCGGTGAGCTGGAATGCCCCCAAGCCCGGGAGTTGACTTTCTCGGACGGATGCGCCATTCTGTGAGCTGATTTCGTGAGCCTGCTCACGAGGAAAACACGACTCATGTGAGGGAGCCGAACATGTGGAGACGGCCTGCCGTTCGTAGTGGTGCTTGTGTATTGGTCGGGGTGGTCGCGCTGCTCGCCTCGGGTGGTTGCGATCTCTCGTTCTTCCCGGACGCCATCGTGACCTCGCAGAACGCGTACGACTTCGGATTGAGCGAGTTCCCATGGGTGTTCGAGGTGTGGACCGACAATGCGAACGTGGATACGTTGCGGTTCAGCGTGACCTCAAACAGGAAATGGATCGTTGTGGATCCGGAAAACGGGATCAGCACCGGTCCCGATGATCGTCGGGCGGTATCGGTCACCATCGACCGGACGAACCTTCGCGAGGGCGAGTACGAAGGCACGATCAGCGTGAGCGCCTTCGGATTCCAGACCCAGGAGATCGTCATCACGGCGAAGTCGGACGGCAGCATGACGTCGCGCCTGATGCAGATCACCAACGTCGCACGCAGCTATACGGCGCCGTATCTGCTGGACTTCACGTTCTCACTTCGTAACGCGGCCAAACGGCCCATCGTAGCCGAGCCGGCCCAGTTCGACGTGGCCTGTCTCGAGGGGGGCGAGGAAATCAGCACGTCTGAAACCGGCGCGCAGTTGAGCAAGGCCGCCAACAAGCAGTTGAAGGCGGTCCTCGTTCTGGACTACACGGCGAGTATGGCCGACTTGGCGAACGGCGATGTCGACGAAGACGGCAAGTCCGATGCCATCCAGGCCATGGAGAACGCCGCCAAGTACGTCTTCCTCCCTTCGCTTACCGAGGACGCCCAGGTGGCCGTGTACGAGTTTCATCGCGATCGCGATCCGGCCATGGTCTGCGATTTCACCGTGGACAAGGAGTATGTCCGCGACGCTATCGACACGATCTGGACTCAGCACGTGGGGCGCTTCCCCGGCACCTCGCGTTGTTGGGATGCGGTCTTCTCGGCAGTGACCGCCTTCGGCGGCGAGAGCCAGATGGACGAGAGCCGCAACGTCATCTTCCTGTCCGACGGCCGCGACGAGTCCAGCACAACCACGCCCAGGAGCATCGTGAACAAGGCCGGCGATCTGGGCGTTCGCGTGTACGCCATCGGCTTTGGGCGCGAACTCGATATCACCGCGCTTCAGCTCATCACGCAACAGACACAGGGCGACTTCTATCCTGCGGAAACCGCCGACGACATGCCGAAGATGTTCGAGAATATCGTACGTGATCTCGACGGCCAGTACACGCTGCGCTGGACGACGCTCAAGCGCGGCGATGCGGCCTTCACCCCGGCCTTCATCATCGAAGGCGGCGACCTACGGGCCCTCTACAAGTCGCCCGTGGACTACGTGCCGTCGACCTTCGCGGGCGACACGCTGAAAGGCACCTTGCGCGTGGTCCCGTCGCAGAGCAATCTCCAGACCACCCTTTTCTTGAGGTCGGTGTACATGCCCCGCTACGTGCGGACAATCCGCCTGTACGTGCGCACTCCGTATCCCTTCATCGTGCGTAAGGTGGATACGGCGGAAGGCGGTCTGTGCGGTTACTGGCCAATGACCGTAACCGACGACCCCGATGTGGGCGGCACGTGGATTGAGCTGGTCAGTCCGGACCCCGACAACATCTTCTCCGGCCTGGACTACGGCGCTTTCGGTCCGATCATTCGGTTCGACTTCGACGAGATTCTGCCGACCGACGTTCCGCCCTTCGAGCAGATCAGCCTCGACAATACGCCGTACGAAGGTGGCCAATACCTGAGCGTCGAAGGCTATCCGCAGGCGCCGGTTCCCGCTGGGTGACACGCCTCACTGCGGGTCAAGTACGGCCTCGGCCAGGTTGTCCAACTCGTACTGGATGCTCTGGGTCACCGGAAACCGGAATCCCGTTTTGGGATCGAGGTCAAGGTCCATCACCTTGAGCGTCACGGGATGCTGATCGCGCTTCCACTGGCTATTCGCAAAACGCTTGCCAAAGTCCGCCGTCCACGCACGAAGCTGCTCGGGATCCTGGTCGCGGTGTCGCAGGCACAGGACGCGCCAGCAATCAGCCAAGGCCATCCGCCGCTTGGCGAAAAGGAACAGGAGATCGTCGAGTATCACGTACGGCATGAGATCGGCCTCGTCAAGCTGGTCGGGGGCCAGTTCTGCGCTGGGCGGGATGGCCAACACGGCGTCGACAGCCCGGAGACCGTCGCGTTTGGCAACATACTCGAGCAGCCGGCTTAGCAGCGCCTTGGGCACGTTGGCGATGGGCGAATAGCCCCCCTGGTTGTCGCCGCCGGTTGTCGTGTAGCCCACGGCGGCCTCACTCAGGTTCGAGGTAACCAGGAGCAGGCCCTTCGCACTGTTCGCCCAGTTGAGCATCATGCTGCCGCGCACCCGCGCCTGAAGGTTCTGGCGCGCCAACGGCGTGACGCCGTCTTCGCCGCCCATCATCTCGGCCGCCTTGCGGAAGGCCACATCGACCTCCTCGGCTATCGAGACAACCTGGAAGGGCACGCCGACCTCTTGCGCCAACGCGCGCGCGGCCGCCTCGGTGGCGGCGCTGCTGAATGCTTCATTAGGGAGATAGGCGGTTTGCACGTGCTGGGCGTAGTCGGCCGGCCGCCGGCCCCAGTTCAAGGCCTTCGCGGCCTCGACCGCCAGAAGAAGGCACAACGCGCTGTCGCGCCCGCCGGACAACGCTACCAAAAACCGCTCGAACGCGCCGACCTTCTCGAAATAGTCGCGCAGGCCGAGAACCAAGGCGTCGAAGAGCTCATCGAAAAAGACATTCCGTCCGGCAAGAGAAGGCTCGGATGGATCGGGACAGAACAGGCTGGCCGGCATCTTCGCCACATAGTCCGCGAGGCCCGACGGTGTGAACCGCCCCTCACTCATGTCGATGGTCGTAACCCCCGTCGCTGCGCCATTCTTCGGCGCGGCGACGCGCCACGTCGAGTTCTCGGAGCGGAACCGGCCGATATCGTCGAGGTCAACGTCGCCCGTGGCCAGCGTCCAGCCCGTCTTCGCAAGAATGGGCCCTTCGGCAACGACACGATCCGGCGCCGCAATGAAGCCCCCGCCGTCAAACACGAGCCGGCTGCTATCGCAGCCGAGGAGGTTCGCGTAGGCATAAACACACGCCAGGTTCTCGGCAACGCCCTGAACCAGACGGCGGCGCTGAGCGTTCTTGAGCGGCGTGAAGGGCGAGGCGCTGCCATTGCACACGATCTCGGCGCCGGCAATGACGCGATGGCGTGCAGGCGAATCGGCCGCCCAAAGGTCCTCGCAGATCTCCGCCGTGACGCAGCCGAAAGGCAAACGAAACACGAGATCGCCCGCCGGCACGCCGTTCACGTCGATCACGCCTTCGTTCCAGGGCGTCCAATTCCGCCCTTCGTAGAAGATGCTGTAGGTGGGCAGGTACTTCTTGAGGATCAAACCCCGCACCGCTCGGTCGTGCACCAGCGCCAAGGCGTTGTACACAAGCGAGTTGATGCGAACGGGCAAGCCGACGAACACCGTGATACTGCGGCACGCTGACGCGAATGCCTCGAGCGCAGTCCAACTCTCGTCGGCAATGCCCGGCCACCAGATTCGGTCTTCCAGGCTATAGCCGGACAGCCCGAGTTCGGGCGTAACCAGGAGATGGACACCGCGCGCGCGGGCCTCCTCCACCAACGCCGAGAGCCGCGCCGCGTTGCCCGCGAAATCGCCCACCTTGACCGATAACGCGCCGGCGCCAATCCGTACGAGCCTCATGTTCTTCCTCCGCAAGAGAGCCCTTCGGTCGGAATCGCCAACGCGATCACGACAGAAGACTGCGAATAGCCTCCGCCAATTCCTCGGACCGCTGCGAACCCAACAGCAGGTGGCGGCCGTTCCAGTAGTCGATGCGCACTCCGCGACTGCCGGACACATTATACGCCCGGCCCTTAAGATTTCCCCGAATGCCCCATCCGCCGTACTCACGGATGGGCCGGTACGTCCGCGCCTCGCACCGTTCCACACCATCGAGGGAGAGCCTGCGAAACGACCAGTGAAGGGGAAAGAACTTGATGTACAGGCCGTCACGGCGCACTTCCGTGGTCATCCCCACGCACACCAGTATGTATGCCATCGTCCAACTGAACGTCGTCATGCCAATCGCCGTCACGACAAGCCCCCAGTCCGGCATAGGACGCTGTCCCCACGGCATGCCAAGAATGAGTTGCTGCACGACGCCATAGCCGAAAAGACCCGTGACAAACAGGGCTAGCGGGATGGACAGAAAGGCCGCCCAGGCAAACCGCTGCTCCTCTCGAAAGAGGATCTCTGATTCGTCCACCACTGGAATCTACCCTCGCCGATTTGGTGACCGCACGCCGGCAAGCCATGAGCGCCCAAATCCCACCGTTTCGTAAAGAGTATACCATGTTCAAACCTAGCCGCAATAATTGGGTAGAGCGTTGGTCGTGGGACTGCAAGCTATGAATTATAAGAATATCGCCACCCGCTGAGATCCGGGTCCCACATGTCGTGATCATACGCCCCCCGCCCCCGACTCGTACCTGGTCATCTTGACATGCAGGCGGCAGCGTGCGCTAGAGTGCGGTCAGTTCCGAACGGTGTGATCATCCGCGCGCGTGCCGCGCGCAGGCAGGAGCGTCGAATTCTCATGCGCATGGGTGGGTTGGCAGCACTCTTGATGGCCGGTGTGCTATTGGGCGGCCTATGCGCCGGGGCAAACACCACTGCGAAGGCGGTCGTCTTCCCGGATGCCGAACTGGAGGCTCTTGTGCGCGAGACGATCGCGAAGCCGGTGGGAGAGATCACCGAAGCCGACCTGGCATCCATCACGGAACTGGCGGGACCGGAGGGGAGCGTCGTCGATCTTCACGGCCTCGAGGCCTGCACAAACCTCGCCAGTCTGGCTCTGCCGCACAATGAGATCCTCGACTTGGGTCCGCTCGCAAATCTGCGCCAACTTGACACGCTCAACGTGATCTACAACGATATCGCCGACGTGACGCCGCTAGCTGGAATCGCCACGCTGAGGGTGCTCTATCTACGCGGCAACCGGATCGAGGACATCTCACCGCTGGCCGGTCTCACGAATCTGGTCGTGCTGAGTCTCAACGAGAACTCCGTGAGCGACATTTCGGCCGTGGTCGGCCTCACGAACCTGAAGACGTTGCGGCTGAGCGTCAACGAGATCACCGACATCACGCCATTGCTGGAAAACCCTGGATTGGGACCGGACGACGAAGTGAGCATCGACCGGAATCCGTTGAGCCAAGAGGCGTTGTGTCTCGACGTACCGAAACTCGAGGATGACGGCATCAACGTGGACTACACCGGTTCATGCACATCGCGGATTGTCGTGTTCGACGATCCGCACATCGAGGCGCTGTTGCGGCAGGCCGTGGGCCGGCCCGATGCGCCCGTTCTCGATTCCATGCTTGCCGTACTGACAGATTTCGACGCGTCGAACGCCGGCATCGTGTCGCCGTTGGCGCTCGGATCGTGTCTTGGACTCGAGCGCCTGAACTTGGCCGGCAACACAATCCTCGATATCGAGTTCCTGGCGCGCCTCACCGAACTGAGAGACCTCGATCTGCGCAACAACGAGATCGATGGGCTGGCCGTGCTGGCGAATCTAAACAAGCTGACTCGCTTGGACTTGTCCGACAACTCGATCGTGAACGTGGCGGCGCTGGCCGCACTGCAGGACCTCGCCGAGCTGTATCTGGCGGGCAATGGCATCGAGGATATCGGCGCGTTGGTGGCGAACGCCGGCCTGGCCGAGGGCGATACGCTGGATCTCTCGCGAAACCCATTGAGCCAGCAAGCGTTGTGTGTCGATATCCCAGCGATCGAAGCGCGCGGCGTTAGGGTGTATTACGATGGCCTCTGTGTGCCGGAGGAACCCGAGCCGGAGGGATGCTTTGCGGCGGGGATCGGCGTCGCTACGCCTCGGACGCCCGACCGAGGCGGCGTCATGATTACGCTCCTCCTCACCTGCGCCGGACTGCTCATCGCGGGAATCCGCTGCCCTGGACTCGAGCGACTACGCTAGATCCGGGTTCTCGATCATGGCTTCCTTCCAGCGCCCGTTCGTCTCGGAAAGCATCACGCGGTAAACCTCGGGATTACGGAGCCGCTTGAATTCCTCCGGCAACGCGCGGATTTGTTGCCGAACGCGCTCGCGGATCGCAATGATCGAAGAAGATCCCGCGATGCGGGTGCCATTCTCGAATACGGTGACAAGGAGTTCCTCAGCGCGCACGGCGTCGCGGATGCGCCGTTGGAGGTTGGGTCGCGACCGGCTCCGGCCGGTAATAACGCCTTCGGCCGGGAAGGACTCATCCTCGTCGTAGATGACGTCGCCGACGGGCTGTCCTTCAACACCGAAGTAGCGGACGAGGCGTTTGCGCCCGGGATCCGTCGCTTTCTCGATGTTCGACGAGATCTTCATGCGCGGCAGCCAGTGGTCACCCTCTTTGAGGGCAACGAGCTTGTACACGCCGCTCAGCGCAGGACAGTCCCACGAGGTGATCATGTGCGTGCCGACCCCCCACGCGTTGATCCTGGCGCCCTGGCGCTTGAGGTCGGCAATAAGGTCCTCGTCGAGGTCGTTCGAGGCAACGATGAGCGGGTCTTCGAAGCCGGCATCGGTCATCTGCTTGTGAGCAATCTTGCTCAGCTTGGCGAGGTCGCCGGAGTCGAGCCGGATGGCCGCGCGAATGTTGATGCCGCGCTCACGCATTTCCTGAAACACGCGAATCGCGTTGGGCACCCCGCTGGTCTCGGTATCATAGGTGTCGACGAGGAGAACGCAGCTCTCGGGATAGTTCCGCGCGAAGGCGCGAAAGGCCTCAAGCTCGTTGGGGAAGCTCATGACCCAACTGTGGGCGTGCGTACCGGAAACCGGAAGTCCGTAGACCTTGCCGGCGAGGACGTTCGAGGTGCTGCCGCAGCCGCCGATAACGGCCGCCCGCGATCCGCTCAAGCCGCCATCGGGCCCGTGGGCGCGGCGCAGGCCAAACTCCATGACCGGATCGCCCTCGGCGGCAAGACAGATGCGTGCGGCCTTGGTGGCGATCAGGGTCTGGAAATTGATGATGTTGAGGAGGGCGGTCTCAATAAACTGCACCTCGGCGATGCTGCCTTCGACCTGAACAAGGGGCTCGTGAGGAAAGACGATCGTGCCTTCCGGCACGGCACGAACGGTGCACGAGGGCCGAAACGCGCGGAGGAAATCGAAAAAATCCTCATCAAACCGATTCAACGAGCGCAAATAGGCAATGTCATCCTCCTCGAATCGCAGATGCTCCAAGTAATCGAGAAAAGGATCGAGCCCGGCGGCCACGGCAAATCCGGCATGGGGCGGCAACGAACGAAAGAAATGGTTGAACGTCACCTGTTGGTCGGCGCGACCCTCGCGGCGCTGTCCGGCGATCATGGTGAGTTCGTAGAAGTCCGTAAGCAGCGCGAGACCCTCACGTCGATACCATCGCATCGCGGAATCGTTCGTCATACCAAGTCTCCTGCGCGACACAGGGCGGCGCCGGCCTCGCGCATCGCCTCCATGGCCGCCGCTGCGCTGCCGGTTGGCACATCGACCCCGCGGCACGCATCTTCAACAACCATCACCTCGAATCCATAGGACACCGCGTCCAAGGCCGACGCCTTGACACAGTAGTCGGTGGCAATTCCGCATAAGAACACGCGATTGACGCCGCGCGCGCGCAGCCGATGGACGAGGTCGGTGCCCTGAAACGAGCTATAGGCCTCGCGGCCGGAGTCGGTGGCTTTGCTCACGATCTCCGCGTCGGCAGCGACGGCCAGCTCGGGATGGAACGCCGCGCCGGGCGTGTCTCGAACACAGTGGGCAGGCCAGCTTCCATCCTGGAACTCCGGGCCATCGGCGAAGCTACAGTGGTCGGCAGGATGCCAGTCTCGTGTATAGAACACGTGGCGGAATTTTCCCACAAGCGCGTTGACCATCGGCACAATCTCGTCTCCCCCGGCCACCGCAAGCGCGCCACCGGGACAGAAGTCGCGCTGGATGTCCGTCACGATCAGGGCATCGCTACTTACGATTTGTGTCATGCAGAAAGCTCCTATGCACGCGGCGGGCGCAGAATGTCTCGCAGCTTGGCCAGCCCGCGATGTACTCGGGGCATTATAGCCTATCCTCGTACGTCGTGATAGACTGCCCGCCGTATCGCGCCATTGAGGCGAATGAAGCAGGAGCAAGGACGTGAGGCGACGCGACTTCATGCAACACATGATGCTTATCGGCGCACTGAGCGCGGCGAGATCGGGCGGCTCGTTCGGCGACGTCCGGATCCGAACGCTCACGCGCGGGCCGAAACATCACTTCTTCGGCTACTACGGCATCTGTCCGTGGAATGCGTCGGGCCGGTACCTCGTCGGCCTCGAAACCACGTTCCAGGATCGTTTTCCATCGCCGGGCGAGCGCGCCGCGATTGGCCTGGCCGATCCGGAGACCGGCGCATTTCGCACGGTAACGGACACGGCCGCGTGGAATTTCCAGCAGGGCGCGATGCTGCACTGGAACCCGACGGCGCCGGAGCACGAGATCCTGTTCAACGATGTTGTCGAGGGCCGACTGGGGGCGGTCATCGCGGACGTCCGCAGCGGAGACCGCCGCGTGTTGCCGCGTGCCATCAATGCCGTGAGGCACGATGGGCAACACGCGTTGTGCGTAGACTTCGGCCGGCTGGGCCGGCTCCGCCCGGTGGTGGGCTATGCGGGGGCCGAGGATCCGTGCCCTAAGGATCCGCATCCGGCCACGGATGGCGTATGGCGCATGGATCTCGACAGCGGCGAGGTGAAGCTCATCGTATCGCTGGCACAGGTGTACGAAATGCTGACCGCGCGCGGCGTCGACACCGGCCAAAGCCACCTGTGGTTCAATCACACGCTGTTCAACCGGACGGGCACGCGATTCCTGTTCCTCGCGCGAACGCGCAAGTCAGGCGGCAGTCTCGAGACCGGCATGTTCACAGCGGATGCGGACGGCGCCGACTTGCGCGAGGTCATTCCCTACGGGCGATCCGTATCGCACTTCGATTGGCGCAATGATCGCGAAATCGTGGCGACGTTCTGCCTCAACGGTCGCGACCGTACCCACGTGCTGTTCACCGACGGCCAAGAGAACTACCGGCGCATCGGCGACGGCCTTCTCGACTTCGACGGCCACTGCAGTTTCGCGCCGGACGGCAACGGGATCGTCACGGATCGCAATGTGACCAAGGGCTTCGTCAAGCAACTAATCATCCACAACGTCGTCACCGGCGAACACCGTGTCCTCGGCGATTTCCCCATGGGCGACGTGCGGTATTGGACGGGCGACCTCCGGTGCGACCTGCATCCGCGATGGAGCCGCGCGGGCCGCGCGGTGTGTTTCGACGCCATCTCCTCCCAGGATGGTACGAGGCAGATTCACGTGGCCGAGTTCGATTCGTGAAGATGCGGCGCGGGCCGGGCATTTGCGGCGCCTCTGACGTGTTATGCTAATGAGATCGCAAGCACGGAGCATCGTTAGGAGTACCGAACACGATGTCATATCCTACAAGGCGGCAGTTCCTGAAACACACCGCGCTCGCGGCCGGCGCCCTCAGCGCAGCGCCTCTAGGCTGCGGCAAGCCAGCGTCGCACGGTACGTCGTCGGGCGCGATGAGCATCGCGCGCTGGGCCGGCACGAAGCCCGAGGCCGACGACCCCGGCGACTCGTCGGGCGCCGCGAGTCTCAGAACGATCGCCGACAGACTCACGCGGCAGGCCATGGCCGATCTCGGCGGCATGGAACGATTCGTCAAACCGGGCGACGTCGTATGGATCAAGCCGAACATCGGATTCCGGATGGTGCCCGAGTTCGCCGCCAATACGAGTCCGGACGTGGTCGCCACACTGGTGAATTTATGCATCGAGGCCGGCGCCAAGCAAGTGAGGATCGGAGATAATTCGTGCTATGGACAGAGCGCGGCGTACCCGATGAGCGGTATCGAACGGGCCGCCACGGAGGCCGGAGGCGAGGTCGTGTTCCTGCCGGAGGCCGACTTCGTCGCGTGCCAGATTCGGGGCGAACGGTTGGACTCATGGCCGTTGGCCGCGCCCATCATCGAGTCGGACGTCGTCATCAATGTGCCGGTGGTCAAGCACCATCCGCTCACGGGCGTGACGGCCTGCCTCAAGAACCTCATGGGCGTGGCCGGAGGCGACCGGAATCTGTGGCATGAGGCCATCGAGACGTGTCTCTGCGATCTCGCCGCGTACCTGAAGCCGGCGTTGAACGTGGTCGACGCGGTGCGCGTGATGAAGCGCAACGGCCCCATCGGCGGAGAATTGGGCGACGTCGAGTTCATCGGCGCCGTAGCGGCCGGCGTGGATATGGTGGCGCTCGACGCATTTGCGGCCGAGCAGCTCGACCTCTCGCCGCAACAGGTCCCCATGCTTCAGACGGCGGCGCGGCGCGGTTTGGGCGAAATGGATTATAGGAAGCTCATCGGTGGCGTAACCGACGTGACGTGAGCCAGCAACCCGCCGCCCAGGCGCTCGCGCAGCGGTGCCGAGCGAAACACGCTGTCTGCCGAGGGCGAAGGGACTGACACGTTGTTTCGCGCAGCGGAGCGGAGCGAAAAACGCTGTCTGTCCCGAGCCTCGGAAAAGAACCACAGCGGGCACAATGAACACGACGGACTGTCGCGACGAGGCTTTCGAGCGTGCCTCGCGGCCACTGCGCACGCGCACACCTCCGGATCAGCGCACGGTCATCGTGCGCCAACGACGCGCCAAGTAGGCGCAGATTGATTCTGCGCATCGGGGCCGGTCTATCCCCTTTGATCGCCCTCCGCACGCACACACCCCTCAATCCGGAAAACGGGGACTTCCATGATAGGTAGAAATCAATGGGCAGAGCAGGCGGTCTGCCCGTGCCTTTCCGGGAAACCTTGGCGAGGTCCTCGTAACGCGCTGTAACCAGAGCACTAAGGCGGTCGTGTCCTGGGACGCCGCC